>Ga0213865_10000045_pt1 | contig 68569 bp, 82 predicted proteins | sample PICome_6_FD_160100 | JGI IMG/M metagenome (GOLD analysis project Ga0213865, IMG submission 160100) | Coastal seawater microbial communities near Pivers Island, North Carolina, United States - PICO282 | ecosystem: Environmental > Aquatic > Marine > Coastal | place: USA: North Carolina...
GGAAGAGAAAGAAGAAGAAAAGGAAGAGGAGGAAGAAGAAAAAGAGGAGGAAGAAACTGAAGAAGAAGAAGAGGAAGAAGAAAAAGAAAAGAAAAAGAAAAATACAAACCCTATAATTATATCAGCTAACTTAATGCGTATGTCAGGGTTGGATGGTGCGGCAAATCAAGTTATAGGTATTGGCTTTGCACAATCGTCTATGAACGGTGAATTTAATTACTCAGCTAATTTAATGATATGGGATAATTTAAAACAATTTAGTTTAAGCGGTTCAAGAGGGCATACGTTTCATAGATATGATAAAAAAGTACCTATGATAATTAAAGAAGATGGTAAAGAATATATATTTGGTCACTTCTACGATAAAGGAAGTATAGCTAATGTACAAACGTTATCTGCTGGTTTAATGTATATGTATGGTGTTTATAATATGTCATTTGGTATAAGCAATGTATATATTGGACAAAAAGAAAATAAATGGAAAGGATTTATTGGAGGTGTATCTGCTTCTAATAATATATTATACAGTCAAGGCGAATGGAATATAATGCCAGCGTTTGTAGCATTTGGTACTAAGCCTTACAGTTTTAAAAGGTTTACTGTGTCACCTATGTTAGCCACAGCATTAACACCTGTAAGCTACAGTACATTAGACAATGGATTTGTTTTTAACGAACATGCATTGTTTGTAGGAGGTGCAAACTTTGATTTTTCTATAACTAAAACATTTAGAATGAATTTAGGTTTTAACGTGGCTAAAAGCACAGACTCGTTTCCATTAACATATTCAATAACAATAGGTGGTAAATTTAAATTATAAAAAAAAGGGGGAAATTAATCCCCCTTAATTATTATCCATCACAACTAAGACACGACTCATCCATTGCTTGTTCAGCAATATCGCCTCTTAATACTGATTCAGTTCTAGTATAATACAAGGTTTTAATACCTTTTTTCCAAGCTTCAAAATGTACTTTATTAATCCACTTAGGTGTAGCTGTACTAGGAAAAGCTAAATTTAAACTAACAGACTGATCTATATATTGCTGTCTTATGCCAGCTTGATTAACTAACTCTAGTTGATTAATTTCTTTAAACGTTTTAAACACTTCTTTTGCAGGTATATCATTGTACTGTCCCAATGTTACATCGTTTAGTTCTTTTAAACCTTGAACTGATCCTCCGTCTTTTAGTATTTTACTCCATGTTTTTTCATTGTCAATTTTTAATTTTCTTAACAACTTTTTTAATGTAGGGTTTTTACGTATAAAAGTACCTTTAGCTGATTGCTCTGTAAATACATTTGCAGCCCATGGTTCTATACCTGGCGATACATTGCCACTAAGCTTTGAATTACTAACAGTGGGAGCAATAGCACGAAGATGAGTGTTACGCATACCAGTCCCAACGCACCAAAGAGGCTCACCAAAAGTTTCGGCAAGAGCCATACTAGCTCTTTCAGACTCAATTTTAATTTGACTAAATATTTTTCTTGTTTCATATTGTGACAATAATCCTTCAAAAGGTAAACCTTTTTCTTGTAGATATGTATGCCATCCTAAAACTCCTAACCCTAATGCTCTACCTTTTTCAGCAGATCTTACAGAATTATGAAAACCAACCTTACCTTTAGATTTTTGTATAAACTCTTCTAAAACACCATCTAAAAACCATATGGCATCATATATAAGGTTTGTGTGTTTCCATTCGTCATATTTAGCTAGATTTAAAGACGATAAACAACAAACAAAACTGTGTGACTCATCTGTATGTAATGTAATTTCACTACATATATTTGTCATATGTACTTTTAAACCGTTTTTTTTGTAAGCTGTTGGATTACTCTTGTTTGTATTTCCTTTAAATAAGATATAAGGTTCTCCAGTTGCTTTACGCTTTTGTAATAATTTTCCCCACTTCTTTCTAGCTTCAACATCACCCGTTTCAACTCTTCGCATAAACTTATCGCCGACCACAGCGCACTGGTGTAGGTTGAGCGATTGACGATTAACGTCTCCTTTAGGTTCTCTAATTTCGAGCCACTCTTCAAAGTCGGGGTGATCAATATTAATGTTAACGCTTGCAGCTCCTCGTCGGACAGATCCTTGATTAGTGGCAAGTATTGTTGAATCGTAGATTTTGCAAAAAGGCACAACGCCATCAGATGTTCCATTTCCTTTAATTTTATCGCCAGCGGGTCTTATTTGATTTATTCCGATGCCAACTCCACCGCCGTGCTTAGCGAGTAACATCATCTCTAAGTTTTTTTGACCTATATCCCATATACTATCAGCAACATCAATACCGAAACAACTAATTGGTAAACCTCTGTCTGTACCTGTATTTGATAAAACAGGAGAGGCTAAACATAACCAACCATTCCATATGTAATCAAAGAAAACACTAGATAATTCTGGTTTATCTAATCTTCTAGCTACAGTTGTACAAACACGAGTGTAAGCATCTTTAGGTGTTTCACCTTTTAACAAATATCCTCCTCCTATAGTTTTTTTATAAACATCAGTGTCACCCCAAGCAGGATAATCAATTCCTTTTTTCCATTCGTTATTCCACATTATTTTCTGTTTTTCTTGATTCTACTTCTTTTAACTCTTTTACTAAATCGTTCCAAGTATCTTCACCTATATGCAACTGAAATGCTGTTAACGTTCCCTGTGTTAAAACTCTTAAAGCATCTAGTTCTTTTAAAGCTCTAGTTAAAGCAGATCCTAATATTTCAACTTGGCCTTGCAATTGTTTTATATTTTTTTGTACTCCCATTTTATTTAATTAAATGTGTTATCCAAGCTATTAAACCATTAATGTTTAACGCTACTAAGTTCCATTGTTTTCTTGCTGCTGTCTGTATCATTACACATATAAACCCAGCAATGTACAATGTAGGTTCTATAGTCCACTGAGCGGCAACTAAAAAACCAGCACCCATATAACCTATACGAGTAGACATTTTTTGTACAGGCGTTAGCTTTTTAGTTGTAGCTATTAGTTTTAATATTTTTCTATTCATTACCAAACGTCTTCAAAATCTTCTCCTTCATTTGCTTTACTATAGTCAGTCGGCCTAATAGCGAAGAAATCAGTGTGAGTGTGACCCCCAGTAAGATGATCGAACCAAGCCATTTTTTCAATTGACTTTTGGTCATACGATTTTTCTGTCCAGTCCCACTGCTTGTATTTTCTTTCAGTGTATCCGAGTTCTGCAAGTTTGTCGCCAACTCTTTTTTTGATGAAGTGTTGTAAGTCATAAGCTGTTAAATTTTCTATATCACCCATCTCAAACATCTTGTTTATGTAAGACATTTCAGCATTGTGCATTTCTAAAGCGGCCAAATATATATGTGGCTCGCACTCTTGTTTTAAACCAGGTATTTGAGAACACATGTGTCTAAACAGTTGGCATCCCATTTTACTATGTAGTGATTCATCTCTAACAGACCACTTCATTTGTTGACCTATACCTTTAAGCATATTACGCATTTGAAAGCTGTATAGCACAGCGAATGCAGAATATAAAGATACGCCTTCAGCAAACGCAGAAAACACTGCAAGACTTTTACCAATACCAACTGGATCATTACCTTCATAAGCAACTAAGTTTTCAAACCTTTTTGCTGTAGCTGGTTCGTGTAAGAAAGCCTCGTAGTCTTCAAGACCTAAGGTTTCATTTAAATAACTATATGCAACCGCGTGAATAGTCTCTTGACTACCAAACATCATTGCCATTTGTTGTATTTCGTGCTTAGGAAACCAAGATACAACTTTCTGCGTCCAATAATCGGAGACTGCACATTCTGTCTGGGCAAAGCCGAGTAGTATGTTTCCGACCAAGTTTTTCTCTTTGTCATTTAGTTTTTCGTTCCAATCTTTTAAATCACCAGACATAGGTATTTCAGTATGTAACCAAAATGCTTGTGCCTGTTTTAACCAACCCTCTGTATAATACTCTGGGTATTCAAAAGGTTTGTACGGAATTCTTTCTGTAAATAGTGGTATTCCCATTAGCGTCCTTGGCCTCGGTAAGGTTTCTTATAGCCGTGTTGTCCTCTTGAGGCGTTTTTTGAATGAACACCCGGCCTTCTTGTTTTGTGTTTTCTTATGTAATTTTGTAATACTATTTTAGCCATTATTCTTCATAATATAAAGTTAAACATATATCTATAAATCCTAAATATAAAACGTGATCTACTTGAAAATCTCCGTCTTCATAACTTCTTATACCAAATAATATTCCTGGAAATATACCCGTAGATAATTCCCAACCTGTTGATTTACCCATAACATTTTATATTATATTGTTCATGTATCATTATAAGATCTTTCCATTTTAAATAGCCTCTTTTGTTTATTGACCATTTAATGTACGTGTCTATTTTACGTTCTTTATACTTCCGTCTAGCTAAATGCTTTCCGGCGTTTTTATTAATTCTATTACCTGATCGCATTCTTTTTGATTTTGTGGTTTATATAAAGTATAACCTGGAAACTGTTTTGTCATTAAATGTTTAAATAATTTCCAACGTATAGGAAAAGATTCATTAGGTCTACCTTTTGTTTCTATTATAAAGTTTTCGCCTATAAAATCTGGTGTGTATTTAATTGGTAGTATTCTTTTACAACCTCTATTTTTAAATATACCTTTACTGTTAGATTGTCTTTCGTATACTTTGTTTTCAAAATGAAAACCATTTACTAGTACAAAAGTTTCACCTTCATATTTAGCCCTTATGCCTGCTTTTTTTAACGAGCAATACATATATTTTTCTAAACCTGAAGCGAATTGGATCCCATCATATATAATTTTCTTAGATACAACAGGACCTCTTTTTTTTCTTCTTTTATAAGGTTTTTTCATCATGTACTTCTATGTCGCCTAAAGGATCATAATCATAATGCTCTCCTGTGTTACCATTTTGAGCTATTATATTTATTCTTCTTAGCATAGACTCCTCTATCTCGTCTTGCAAACATCTTTTTGCAGCTTCAATATATAATAATGCATCCATTAATTCTTCTTGTACGTCAATTAAAAATCTATTTAAATCTTTTTCTTGACCTTCAATTTCTTGCATCATCGTGGCTCCATACTTTTTTTGGCCTATTAAACTTCGTTCGTCCATTTTAGCTAATACAGCTTGGACTATTTTATCTTTAGTTTTAATCTTCATCTTTTACAAATGTTCCGTTAATCATTTTACCTGTTCTCTTATTAATTACTTCATAAGCTGTTTGTATACACTCTTCTATATAAACACCTCGCTGATGAGCTAGGTTTGTTAATACAACAACCATATCACCTATAGCATCAATAACTTCTGGTTGATCATCTTTTAATAAAGCTTTAGCTAATTCACCAGCCTCTTCTTGTAATTTAACATATTGAATTTTTGGATTACCACTTTTATATAAACCTCTTATTTCAGCCCATGTTCTTATTTTATTAAAAATATCAATAGGTGAAAACTTAGGTTCAATTAAATCTGGTTTTAAATATTCTGCAAAAGCTTTATTATATACATAAGATCTGTTGTCATTGTACATAGAAACTTTAGCATTTTTCATTATCCATTGAATTGTCTGCATATCTAAATGGAAGGTACCATGAGATGTTTCCCATTCCATACCTATATTATCCATAAGATGTCCTTTTAATTTGTTTAAAGGACAGGCAAACGTTGAAGTTTGTTCTGTTACGTTTATTTTCATTTTATTAACTACGTTTTTATATTTTTTTCTATCTACTTTATAGCCATAAGACTTTTGAAGCTCTATCTCTTTGTCCGATATATAATTTATATCGTCCGACTGATCAAGAACTTCATATTCGTTAGGTTTATAACCCTGAATTAACGTAACTCTTGTATTAAGATCACGCGTAACTCCGATTTTTTTACCTGGTATGTGGTATAAATAATACATATTATGTTATTTTATCGTTATACAAATGTAAGTTGTGTGCAAAATGGTAATAAGTACCGATCTCATATCCTGTCCTCTCTGAGACTAATTTTTGTAACATTGAAAAACAATACTGATCATTACAGAAACCATACCAGAGATCATTAGATCGCATTACAACTGACATATTTAATTTATTGTTTAATACTGTAAACTGAACTGCATACGTACAAGGTGTATCTTTGCGGTATGTTTCAAATTCTTTACAGTCATATATACTAATAGCTGCATGTCTAGTGTTTGGATTATCTTTTAACTTAGCTACAACATAATCTAACTGATGATTACGTTCCCACTGATAACCATAATTACTATTAACATTACCATCACTATCAGCCATACGCTCCCATATCGGTGGTATCTTACCATATATCTGTCCTAGTTTAATTATATTAGGATCACCTGATAAATACCACTGCCATTCAGCTTCTGCATATTCATGATTCCATTTTCTGTGTTTAGCTAATATATGGTTATCCATAGGTTTTTCTATATAAAAGCCTACATTAAATAAAGCTCTTGTATTGTCAAACTCTACTCCATCAAAAGTTATTTTTGGAAAAAAATAATTAAATGCATCACTTGCTGTTTGAAACTTTGTTTTTGTCATAATAAAATCTATATAATTCAAATATTTTCTTGTTAATTTGTCTACCGTCATATTTAAATGGCGATCGTTTTTTTGCTCCGTTAACCTCTACGTCTATCCACCAGTAGTAATTGTCATAATCACTACTTGCAGCCCATGGAGATATTTTAATACCATTTCTTACACACCATAAATATGCTTCAGTATCTTCATCAGTCCATTCTGGAGCTACAACAAGAACTTTTTTCTTACGCCAAGCCATTAATCCCAAGGCATAGCTTCGTCATCAGCCATAACTGGTAAGACGTGTGGAACAAAACAACCTGATCTAGGTTCCCATTTAAAATGAGCTTCAGCACCATTTTCACCTAAGTTTTGAAACTTAACTTTAAGTATTTTAGCTTTTACAGTTTTAGCCTCATAATCTCTATGAACTAATATACCGTGATAACTAGCATCATACCATTCACCACCACCTTTTATATTATACATTGTAGGTTCTTCTATATTACCTTCTTTATCTCTGTACATTTTAGTTGGATGTGCTACTATAAAAACCAATACATCATACTTTTTAGCAAACGTTTCAATTTTAGTCAGATATTCCATTGTGTATCTATTTACATCTTCAGTTTTACAATCAACATCTCTAACTTTATTAAATGGGTCTATGACTAAACATTTAATACCTTTACGTTTTACTAGTTCAGCACCTTTTCTTAATACTGATTCTAATGTATAACGTTCCATGTCTATAAAAAAGAAATTATCGTTTACATGTTCTGCAACTTTATTCCATTTGTCTGTACCTATATCATTTCTTGTAGGCATATCTTGCCAAACCTTTCTCATTAATTTATGAGCATGTAAATATGTAGGAGCATTTTCAGGAGATGCAAAAGCTGTTTTCCATGCATACTTCTGATTATAACCTACTACCATCTGATCAACGAAGTCTGATTTTCCGCTACTAGGTATGCCAGTAACAGTGATAAACTGACCAGTATAAGTACTGAAAATATCGTCAAAATTAGGTATGCCAATTTGATAACCAGGCTTGAAACCGTTTTTAACAAAGTCTGTGATTTCATCTTCTATATCTTTTAATGTGGTTACATTTTCTAATGGAACTGGTCTTGCTCCTTCAATACGTTTAATTAATTTTTCTTTACCGTATTTTATTAAATACTCATTAGCATCTTTACAGTCTTCAAATGTAACTAAAAAACAAACTTCAGCACCAAGACGTCTAATTAACTCTTGTTGTAAAGCTTGACCTGGTTCGTCATTATCTACAGCTAGTATTACTTTTTCTTTATCTTCAAAGTAATCTATACAGTTATCTAAATAGTCTAAGTTGTTAGAATTTAATGTAGCTCCGTTGGGTACTGATATTGCATTAGTAATTCCAGCTTCATGTAATGCTAACACATCCATTTCACCTTCAGTTATAACGCAATTGTCATAACCAACTATACTGTTTATGTTGTAAAATACTTTTTCAGCACCTTTATATAACTTAAAATTCTTACGACCGTCTCTATATTTTACATTAATAAGCTGATCGCCTATTATGTAATTAAATTTAATGGTGTTCTCGGACTTGCCGGTTTGTGGCATAAACTCAGGACCCTCGCTGACTTTTAAATCAGCAAGAGTCTTTTGAGATATACCTCTTGTTTTAAACCATTCCTCTACTTTTGTACCTGGCGCGTGTATAGCAACTGGTTCTGGTCTAACATAAATCTTTTCGCTAGCTCCTTTACGCTGGTATGTATGTAGTTGAAATGATGAATCACAATGGTGACAAGTACCCAAACCTCTTTCCCAATCATAACTAGCACATTTAGCCTTTTGATTTTTAGGCTTCCTATCATGTGAACACAGGGGACAAATCCCCTGCGTTTTACCTACATCTAAGTTATGTTGGTTAAACTGGTCGATTAAAAAACCATTAATCTCCGTGTTGTTTACTTGCATTTATTATTATTTAAAATGGTAAATCATCTTCAATAGCTTGAGCTGGTGCAGCTGTTGGAGCTGTTGCCTGCTGTGGGTTATCAAATTTCTTAACTTCTCCGTTGGTCCATACTAATTTTACATTACCTAAATATGTCTTTGCTTGTTTCGCTTCGCGTTCTTCTTTGCTCTGCGATACAATGACTGGACCTTGATTACCGAACTGATCAAGCTCATCATTAAGAGTAATACTGATAGGTAAGTATTTACCTTTCTTACCAACGATGATCTTATCTTTAGGTATTTCATTTAGATTAATGCTTGCTGCTAATATTAATGCCATTATACTGCCGTTTGAAATAAATTATTAAACATAGTTCTTAGCTCAGTAGTTCCTACTGTAGCTCCTGTAGCTTGTAATCTTCTTCTAAAATTATCTGCTTTCTTACTATATGCGTGTAAACCATCATTTGATGTTTTGTTTGCATAAAATTCTGACGTTGGAAATGTCATTCCTGTCATTGCACATTGCTTAGTTGTTACTTTTTTTCTTCTTGCCATAATAATTGGTTTTAAAGGGTTTTACTAATAAAATATTGTTTCGGATCGAAACTGTCTGTCTTATAAAACAGATCGTAAGCCTCACTGGCTCTTTTAACCTTGTCTTGCCCAGCTTCATAAAACTGAGGCGAACAGTCAAATATACCTATTTGATGTGTTTTTTTGTCTATAACTATAAACATAAATTCATAACCAAATAGACTACTATAAATAAAAGCTTGACTATCGTAATTGTATTTAGATGCTGAGAATTTAAACTTAGAAAGATCTGCTGTAGTTTTTAAATCAATAATTAATTTTTCATCGTGATTAACTATATCAGCTTTGCCTTTCCACATTTGACCTTCAAGCTCTGTAATACCAGGTTTTTCGTATTCAACATTACCTGTTATTAAACTTTTACATACATCATTACTCATGATTTTTTCTCTCATTAATTCTATAGAGTCAACTTCATGTTGTAACAAGCATAGCTCTCCTCCAGCTATGTCTTTGTAAGCTTTTGTATTTCTAGTAGACGATTTCACAACTTTATATTTATCAAGCTTATTAGGCTCTAATATAGCTGTGTGAAAGTAGCCACCAACTAAAAATGCAGCTGATGGTTTTGACTGTTGTCCAAGTGCTAAAGGGTTGTTTAATAAAGCTGAAATATCTGAGTTACTTAAGTATTGTTTACCAAAGTCACCGTAGTAATGCTCATCAATTTTAAGCTTATCTAACACCTCTTTTTTAGTCATACTATAATGTTATTTGTTTTTCAATTTCAGGAGTTACATTATATTTCTTTTTGATAGCCTCAAGCTTACCGCCGGCTTGTACAAAGCTTTTTGCTTTTTCTATAGCAGCTTTATTCATTGGCAAACCATTTGTTGCGTCTGCATCTTGAGTGTCATCAATTAGGAATAAATTTCCTAGTGCATACTTCTTACCATAACTCGAGGCTGTACCAAACTGTTGTGGAGTTTGCATACCTTTTTGTTGAAGGTCTACACCTACAAGAGCTACTGCGTGTATAGCATTTTCGCCATCACTAACAGTAGCTTTTGATTCAATTATAGGTATAGGATTAGCTTCTATAAGTTTTTCGCTTATAGTAACCGTTACTCCTAGTTCTAATAAATAGGGTTTTGTAGCTTCGAGAATGTCTTCGGCTGATCTGAAGTAATATTTGCCGAATGAATTAAATCTACTTTTTTTCGATTTAAATTTTGTTTGGATTGTGGCTAATTTCTGGTTTAAGGTCATAGTTATATAATTACATGTTTTTAATTAAACTTAAATTTATATCAATGTGTAACCTACAGATAATCAATCACTTGCGAGTGATCTACATTATCTATAAGACGTTGTATTCCTTCACGTTTTATCTGTGAAATACGTACATGAGCTGTGCTTACGTTTATACCTAGTTTAGCTGCTATTTCATTAGCAGAATGTTTGTCACAATTTAAACCATAGCTTAATCTTATGACTTCGTATTGTTTAGCATCTAAATGAGTTTTCATTAATGATAATAAATAAGTATTTAGTAAAGCTATATTATATGGTTCAGACTTATCTATAACTTGATAAGCCATATTGTCATCATCATTAGGTTTATCATCAATACTAGAAAATACACTATTAAAAAACATAGCTACCATCCTTTCATCTTTAGGATTTCTACGTATTTCATTTAGTTTATGTTCAGGTATTCTTATATCACCCCTATGTTTGTCTACAGCTCTTCTAATAGCTCCTTTAATTCTTTTTGATAAGAAAGATTTTAATGTTTTTTCTTGATCATCTGAACTTTTTAAAAGAGTTCTATCTACTTTACCTACAGCTGCTGTTAATGCTAAATTACCTTCTTGTATTAAATCATTTATACTCATAACACCTGATGCTTGTTGTGATGTTGATTGTTTGTGAGCTAGATTAAATACTAGTAACAAAAATGTTTTAATCATTTCATCATTAGTAAGGGGAGTATAATCACCATCAATTATTTCAGGTAATGTTTTTTGTATTTCCTCCACTTCTAATTTATATCTTACATAATTTTGAACGTTATATTTTTTCATTTTCTTTATTTAAAAGTTCTTTTTCTTTTTTAAGTTCATAGCTCATGTTTCTATGTATTGTTCTTACTGAACAATTTAATAGGCTAGCTATACGGCCTATAGTTATTTTCTTACCCATTTCGTGTAAATCAATCATACACTCATATATATCGTCTTGATGTATTCTTTTAGATCTACCTATTAGTTTACCTACTATACTTAGTTTTTCGCTAAGACTCAAACCGCAACCTTGTTTAAATACAACTTTACGCAGTTTGTTTTTAGGTGGTTCTTCAAGATCTAACATGCTAACGTCATATACTATTTTCTTTAATAATTGTTTAGGTATATCAAATGCTATAAAACCATATTTATAATCTGCTATTATTTCCGACAGCTCATGAAATTCATTTTGATCAAGCTGAGGATTTAAATACCATAGAACTAACAAATGCCATTTTAAAGATTTATAAGTAGTTATTTTAGCTTTACTTCTAAATAAATGATAGCATTCGTGAGTTCCGTTTTCATAAAAGTTATAATGTTTAGTCGATGCAGTTGGTATATCATTAACTGGATCTCGTCTGTACACTATTCGCCTCTTATTCAGGTAGTTAAGGTATCTTGGTATGGTTATGTATCGTGACATTTGCCTATTACTCTATTTATTATATACCCTTTTGTCACGTCTTTTTCTAGGTTTTTGAAAGTTTTTAACTTTCTCTGCAATATTGAAAACATTAGTTTTCATAAGATGCTTAATTTGTTGTGATGTTTTACTCATATAATTCAATTTTTACGTTAGTCCATTTACCGCCTTTCATAGTTGTATCAACAAGAAAATCTATTCTATTAGTCCATCGTTTATTCATACGATCTCTAATAACCCAAAGGCCATCCATATCACCTGCTCCAGTTACACGTATTACTTTATTCATAGTAAAACCTTTTTTTTCTAGATCTCTAGACACGGCTACAATTCTGTGTATAGCAGGATTTGACATATCTATTTTAAAATTAGTAGCAGTTCTATCAGGCGTACTGTCGGTTTGTGAGGGAGTCGCATGATATATAGTAGCGGTCACAGTCAATAGGGTACTTAGTATAAGGTTGTTCATTTTTATTTATTATAGTTTTTTTATCATTAATATAATAATTCCAATAAGCTTTTACAGAATTATTTTCTACTTTATATTCATCAGGCATGCACTGAGGCGGCTGTTTAAACGAACCGCCTGGTATGTTTGGAGGGTAATGAGATAAAGGTTCTTTACATTTAGTTATTGTCAAATGTTTTTTACCGTACCTTTGCGTGTACTCATGACCTAGTCCTAACATATAGTTATATAACCATCTGTAATGGTTTTTATTTTCACGACACCAAATGGTAGAAGGATGATTATAATGAGCTTTTTTATAAGGTACATTATCTCCGTTACCGTAATGGTGGTGAGCAGTGCATAACATCTGAGCTGCTTCGAGTATCATCTTAACTTTATGCTTGTCATAATGATAAGCTGCAGCTTCATAAGGATCTGGGTGTAAATAAAATATATTCATTTATATCTTTTATTTTCTAGTCTATTATAATGTTTGTCTAATAAGAGGTTTGCTACCTCTTCTGATATTAAGTTTTCGTTGTATAATTGCCATATTAGTTTACTCATAATACTATTATTTTTAATTTATGAACAAAATCATATGCATCTATATGGCCTTCTTCAAATTCCCATATTAAATCTTTTATTTTTTCTTGTACTTTTTTATTCATAATTTCTGATAGTTTTAAATAATGGATGTCTGTAACTACCGGCTTGAGTACGTTCAAAATATGTAAACGTAGCTGTTTTACCTATGTAGTCATGAATGTTTTTAAGCATATCGGCTAGAGCTTTGTAGTTGTAACCTTTACCTGGAGGACAACCAAACTTGTTACCATCATCATCTTGCATTAAGAACTTGCCAAGAGTACCTTCACGTTTGCCTTTACCTTCTTCGTAGCCAATAATTGTAGCTTCGGTGTCACTAAAGTCTTTAAACTTTTGTAAATTGTAAGAACGTTTTTGCTCATAAGGTTTGTCTAGACGTAGTATAGAGCCTTCGTAACCATTATTTAAGTTATATTGATGTCTTAATTGTGCAGACTCTTTAGAATTAACTAGATTAGTTTCTACATATTTAATACAATAATTGTACATGTCAGAACAAGTTAGTTGATCAGATCTGTAACTATAAGGTTTATTCATTACTGTTTCTATATAGTCATAACAATGAAACTGTATTAGTTTTTTAGCATCAGCTTTATCAACATCAGTTGGTTTTTGTTTTCTAACAAGAGATATAATTTTTTCAAAGTCATCTTTAAGATCATGATTGTATAATTCACCGTCAAGAACTATATCTACGTTTGCATTATCAAAAAAGAATTCTCTAAGAGAGTCTTTAATATGTTCAAGATTGTGAAATTCTTTACCTGTTCTAGAAAAACAAACTATTTCTTCTTTGTCGTTGACATATATAACACAACGTACGCCGTCAAGCTTAGGTTGAATGTATACTTTCTCGGACCAGTCTACAGGTTTTTTGTCTACTTTGTATGCGAGCATTGGTTTAATCATAATTTATTTATTTTATTTTGAATTTTTATTATTTTATTTTTAAGTACATTAGCTTTTTCGTATTCTTCATTGTCTACATATTTATTTTGTAGCATACAAAGTCTACCAAGCTCATCTTGTAGTATTTCTCGTTCAGATAATATATTATCGTATATATCTTCTGGACCAGTTATATTTTCTTCTTCAATATATTTAATACCATAATGAGCAGTTTCAGGATTTATAAATTCATTATATAAATCTCGTTTAATTCTATTTAATAGGTTTTCGTATTCTTGTTCAGTCATTAGTAGTTTAATTTACTAGGGTTAGCTAAAAAATATCTAATATCTAATTGTTTTTCTTCTAAGTCTTCAATTCTAACTAATAATTCTTTCAAAGTATAAGACTCACCATCTCTATGAGATTTTATTTTTATATTATTATCCATTTGTTGTCGTATTTATTTTGTATTTTTCTTTCCAATCAGTGTAACCATACTGCTTGTCTTCATATTTATCAAGTAGTTTTTGTGCACCACCAACAAATTCACAAGTGTTAGTATACTGATTATAAGCACTTAGCCATACATCAGATTTACCTGTCCATATAATCCAAGTATATTCATGATCAATAGAATCAACATTTGGATATAAATATTGACTATTATAATGAAAGTCATAAACTAGATGTGATGCTATTCTTGAACCATCACCAAAGTTTTTAAAACCTCTGTCATACTGCATATGTTGTATCCAGTTAGCAAGTTCAACACCTCTCCACTCAGGATAACCATCGTGGTGCATATACATGTGAACATAAGCTTTATCGCTTACCAGTTGAGGTTTTACAGCAAAGCCTTTATCAAAGTTTTCAGCGTGTCGTCTATCTACGACCATTGTTATATTTCTTGTACTCATACTAATTCTTCAAATATGCTGATTATTTCAGCGATTATTAATATAGCTACACCAAGAGGTATAGATGACATTAGGATACTAAATCCCATTATTCTCACAATAGACTTAAATAAACTAGCCTTAAAATGTGGAGTGAATTTACTTTTTAATTTACTCATGTTAAAATATTTAATGTTAGTTGCGGCGGATAGATTCGAACTACCGACCTTCGGGTTATGAGCCCGACGAGCTGACCACTGCTCCACGCCGCAAAATGTATAGCATTAATCTAGTAATACCATATAAGCTTTAGAATTATTTGTTCTAAACCAGTCTAATGCTTTTTGATGTAAAACTATTTGTCTGTCTGGCATACTACCTAGCATTGCAGCTACATAATTAAGACCCATAATAAAGTCATACATACTTAATTCTAAGTTGTTTAGTTTGTAGGTCTCACCTGAAAAAGGGTTTGTTACCGTGTCACCTTTATCATATATTGTACCGTCAAACCATTTAGGTAATTTCATTTTGTTTTTCATAGTCTAAATAATCTATTCTTTCGTAATCTTTTTCTATTAATGTTGCTATATAATCCCACACTTTACGTTGTTTTTTAGTGTGATCTAATACACCTTGAAGTTGTTCAAGAGTTAAAAATGGAGTTAAACCATCTTTAATCTCTTGTTTTAACCTGCTAATGTCAGTATCTAGTGTATAAATATTAGCAAAAGCTTTATCATGAGCAAGATCTTTTATATCTCTATCTGTCATGCTTTGTTAATTATATTGTTACCATACATAAAATCTACAGCTGTTAACTTGTAAGTAGGTATATCACAGTATACTGACATATCAGATACATCACTTATAGTTAAATCATGCCATGAAGTTTTTGACATAAGAGTATACTTAAGTCTTTTAGCGCTAGAATATTGTCTAGCATTTTTTTGCAGCGACGACTTAAAACCTGGTTTTAGTCTGTCATAAATTGTTTTAATTCTCATATTTATATTATCCGTATTAAATCGTATTTAGTTTGTATTTAATCTTTCTTTTTCTCTGTCTATTATATTACCAATGTGATCTTGCATAGATATAATGTCCATTGCTAATAGTTGTAAAGATGCTAAACCATTAACTTCATATACACTCATGTACTCGTGTAAGTCGTTGTTTTGTAGAGCTTCAACACAGTCTGCTAAATCTCTTGCAGTATTTTCAAACCTGCAATAACTCATATTTGCCATATTTAATTATTTAATGTTAGAGTGGCGACCAACCTGTGAGCAATGTCGTAAGCTTCTCACGGTGAATGCAACGTGTGACTAATTTCACCAGTCTGTAGTGGACGTGGCAGGAATCGAACCTGCGTTAAGCGTCACGAAAGACATCCAGTACTCTTTCAACTGTTCCAATCGTTCTTAGCTTCTTACCAATTCACGCCCTTATGAGAGGCACCAGTCGCGGACCGGTACTAACTAGTATTATGCTTTATCCGCGCTTTTGACCAGTATGCCGCCGCCTCTCTGCCAGCTATTCACTTACGTGTTTGTAATACACTTCCGTAATGCCTAAAAAGGACACACATACAAACCTATTAAGCTACTCGTCTGGCTACTTTTTACTTTCTACGCCAAGATTTATGAACTGCGTTACTTAGTTCTTGACTTACTATCTGTACTTCGAGTACTTGTTTGTTTGCAATGATAGGTATATAACTATATTGCTTTGTTTCACTGCAGTTTACACAGGTTGAATAACCTAGTGCTAGTCTGCCTGCTGGAATTTTATTATTACATTTGCATCTCATGTTTATATTATCCAATTTTATTCGTATTAAGTCTGTAATTATAACGTCTATAGTATTCTGTTTCGAACATTTCTATCTCACGTTTTGTTACTTTTAGTAGTTTAATGTGCTTATGTCTCCTTTTATTTTGTGTCATTATATAGTTTTTCTATTGCTAATTTCATTACATAACTATGTAGTGCGTTATAATCGTCGCCTTCAACTGGTTGATCCGCTATTTGCCAATCAATACTGTCATACATTAACTCTTTAGTTATATCAGCGACACCTTGTGCTATTGCATCTATTTCTTTCATTTTGCTCATAATCTAGCTTTTTTTAATTGTTTTAAATCAAATTTTTCATTATTATCTCGCCACATTGCGCTGTAAGTAAACTTTTTACCTTTAGAATAAGACGATTTACCGTATAATTTTACTTTTTTATACTCACGATCAGTAAAAGGACGGCACTCACCGTATACTTTGTTTAGCTCGTAGTGTTGAAAACCACGTTGTTTACGCTTGTTTGCAACATATTGCTTAAGTTCTTGCATATTACTACACATATATTCTATCATTTATGCGATAAAACTTAGTGTAATCTGTATACTCTGTGTTTTGATGTAGCCGAGTAAGAGCTTGGTAACCATTGTCTGTTTCGATCAGAACATTACCTGTTTCTGTGTTAAATTTTATTTTTTTCATACAATTATATTATCCTTTCTTGTTCGTATTTTGTTTGTAATTTTTAATATAAAACTCTAACATAAATTTAAGTCTTGCCATACCAGACCATATTTTAGCTCTTGATATAGTAGTATATTTTTTAGTTACAGTTTTATCACCTTCTAAAAATACCCACCTTTTTTCACGTTTATAAGTAGGATTTAGTTGATAGTTAGACGAGCAAGAGTTTACATTTCTTACATAACCTGATTTATACACTGCTAATCTTAGTTTTATTTTAGAAGCAAATCTTTCACCTTTTAAGTGAAAATATCTTGATGGTACAGGAAATTCAAACTCTCTTGTGCCATTTTTTGCTTGTCTTTGTGTAGTTACTTCGCGAATATTATATTCTACTAGTAATGCTCTTGCAAATGAATCTTCTAACATTTGCTGTTCTTGTCTCCAAGTGTATTTATTTGTACTCATTGTAATAAGGTTTAGTGTAATCTGTGTTAAAATTAATTGATTTTGCTACGTTTTGTCGCCATTGCCACTCGTTTTTACGATATTCATAGCTGTTACACCACTTTTTGATAGCAGCGACTGTAGCATTTGTACCATATTTTGCTTCGTAATCAATACATTCTTGCAATTTAGCTTTGATTTGTGAAGCAGGATAGTCTTTAAACTGAGTAGCTTGAGTATTTGTCTTCTTCATAATTATAATTCTTGTTATTAATTAGTTTAAATAGTTCTTTTTTAGATGATATATGATAGTTAGAGAAAAACTTATTGTTGTTTTTAATAACTAAGTCATATAGTTTATATTTTTTAGAGTAATAGATGTGATAAGATAAATTCATATAGTTAATTTTATTATATTATCCAACAGTGATCGTATTTAGTTTGTATAATGATAGTCAGTATATTCTTCAACAGTCACCCATTTTTCTATATCATGAGAGTAAATCATACCATCAATTACATGTTCGTCACTAAATGACCATATTTTATTGTGTTTATGTTTTCTCATAGTGAATTAGTTAGTTTACCATCTTCTGTAAAATGACCATATAGTTTACCATTTACTCTATACTCACTTTCAACTTTGTGAGTTTCAATTATACCAAGAACATCTGCTCTTGTTAATTTGTTTTCCATTTGTAGACCAATAGCCCACGTTAAATCATTGTTATATTTATCAGTGAAAATCATACGCCTACAAATATTAGTTGATAAAACATAAATAGTATTCCAGATACTGACATTGGTAGTAATACACCAAGACCATAAATCTCTGCTATTACTTGAAGTAAAGGTTTTGACTTTACATATTTTCTAATTTTTTTCATATTATTAAATTTTATTATTGTTAGTAGACATGGTGAGAATCGAACTCACATTAACCATTATGTCTTGTACTCATTCGCAATTTATACTGTTAGAAACAAGTGGAACTCGCAGTGAAGTTAAAGTTATACTAACTCTTTACCTCTTAACACTACTGGAATATTATTAGTTGCAGTGTATGATTTGTACTTTATGAAACACGCCATTTTTTCTAAGTTTGATTTCATAATGTTGTACGCTTTGTCGTGATTGTACACATGTTTAACACCTTTTTTGTTAGTGAATTCAATTGTTACATTTTTACCAATTAGTGACTGTCTGATGACAAATCTTTTTGAAATTAAGTTACTCATAGTTATTATATTTATTTATTATTTATTAGTTACATTAGTATTATCCAATTCTGTTCGTATTAAGTTTGTAAAAGTATGTAGTTTGTTTACTCATTTATTTTTGTTAGTAAGTATACCACACTGTCTCTCAATGTTGAATTAAATTACTTAATTACTTACATTTATATTATCCATATAGTGTCGTAGTGAGTTTGTAATAAAACTTGAATATTAGTTTACAAATGTATATAAAAATTAGTTGTTGTAACATGTGTGAACAGTAAAACCTAAAAAATTCATGGCGAAACGTTATAAACAGGTGGGGCCCGGGTAAAACATTTGACTTCTGGTTACAGCACCGGTACGAGGGGAGTAGGGGCAACACCCTACCCCTATATTTGAAACAACTTTTAAAACAGTGACATTAGCTATTAAATGTATATATAGTAATACCCTATTGTCACACTTTTAATTAGTTAGCGTTTCAAGTGATTATTACACTATGGCAAGAAAACAACCGGGTAACTCCCAAGGATTATCACCTGCAGCACTAAGAGCGAAGCGCGCTAGAGACAAAGCAGCTGCAATGACTACTAAGCGTAAGAAAAGAAAAGCTGAAAATCAGCGCATCGGACAGAGATCTGACTCAGATTTGCACCACACTCCTGGTGGTTCCATCACAAGAACTACTACGGCTTACAACAGAGCAACACACACAAGAGGGGAGGTAGGTTAGTAATTTACACCCTATAACAATAAAAACACATGGCTAGAATATCAACGTATACTAAAGATACAACACCTAATGATAATGATTTATTAGTAGGATCAGAATATATAAACACTATAAATGGTGTAGATAATTTTGATACAAAATCCTATAAGTTAAGAGACTTAGCTACTTACTTTGCTAACTTTACTTCACAAGCTGGTGATAGCTTTAATCTAGCTACGTTTGATCAAAATATCACAACTAATGCTACTAATATAGGTAATAACTCTTCATACTCAGTTACATTGGCTGGTAACTTTGGTACGTTCGATGCTAGTGGTAATTTAGTTACTTTATCAGAGGCTTTCGCTAATCAAGTGTTTACTACTACAACTAACGCTAGATTTGCTGAAGCCACATATGCTACTAACTTAGCTAGTACTTTTGGTACTTTTGATGCTAACGGTAATTTAACATCTTTATCTGAGGCTTTTGCAAATAGCGTAATGAACACAACAACGTCTCAGGATGCTGCATCTGCCACTGCTTTAACTAATTTAACAGCGATAGTAAATAATAATACAGCTAGTATAACAACTAACGCAGCGGACATAACAACAGTTACTGCCTCAGCTACAACAAATGCGTCGAATATAACAACAAACGGAACTAATATAACGTCTGTTACTAATACGGCTAATGCTAATGCTACTGATATAGCTACGTTAACATCTAGTCTTTCTACAGCTAACGCAAATATTTCACAAAATGCTAGTGATGTAACTAGTCTTACAGCTGATGTTACTACGAATACAACAAATATAACTAGTAATGGATCAAGTATTACTACAAATACATCTAATATTTCAACCAACGCTAGTGATATAACCACTCTTACTAATAACTTAACAACTGCAAACACAAATATACAGCAAAATGCTAGTGACGTAACAAGTTTAACTAGTACTGTAACCACAAATACAGCTAATATAACAAGTAACGATGCAGATATAGTAACAGCAAACTCTAATATATCAACAAACGCATCGGCAATTACTACGTTAACTAACGATTTAGCGACAGCAAACACAGCAATTACTCAAAATACTACAAATGCTACGAATTTAAGCAGTACAGTTGCAACAAATACAAGCGATATAACCACTGCAAACAGCAATATAACTACCGCAAACACAAATATAGCGACAAATGCGTCAGATATAACCACGCTTACTAACAATTTAGCGACTACTAACGCAAATGTAACGCAAAACGCAACAGATGTCACTACTTTAGAAACTGATTTAACTACAGCAAACACTAATATTGCTACAAATGGAACCAATATTACCACTGCTAACACTAATATTGCTACAAATGCGGCTGCAATTACAACTTTAACCAATAATCTTGCTACTACAGACGCTAATGTAACACAAAACGCTAGTGATGTTACCACGTTAACAACAAATGTGACAACAAATGCAGCTAATATATCAGCGAATGACACAGATATTACAACAGCTAACACAAATATAGCTACTAATGCAACAGATATAGCTACTTTAACCAATGATTTAGCTACCGCGAACACAGATATAACACAAAATGCATCAGATGTGACATCTTTAACATCAACTGTCACCACTAACACTACAAATATTGCTGGAAAGCCAAATGTGTACAGGCAAGCGGCAGCACCTGCTGTAACAGTACCAGTTGGATCAATATGGTACGATAGTGATGATGGAAATAAGCTTTATGTTTTAGTTTCTGGCTCGCCTAATGTGTGGACTGTTACTGATAATGCTGGTATAGCGACTAATTCTACAGCTATATCTACCAATGCAACAGATATTGCCACTTTAACTAATAATTTAGCCACAACAAATGCTAACGTTACTCAAAATGCAACAGATGTTACTAGTTTAACTACAGATGTAACAACGAATACTGCTGATATTGCTACAAACGCAGGTGATATTACAAGTGCTAATACAAATATTGCTACAAACGCCACTAATATAACAACGTTAACGAATGATTTAACAACAGCTAACACGGCTATCACTCAAAACGCAACAAATCACACAAGTTTATCAAGTGATGTTACAACAAATACTACTAATATAGCCACTAATGGTACTAACATTGGTACAGCAAATACTAACATAGCTACTAACGCAACCAACATTACTACACTTACAAACGATTTAAATACAGCTGAAGCTGATATTGTACAAAATGCATCAGATGTAACTTCATTGACAAGTACCGTGGCTACAAACACAAACGATATAGGTACAGCTCAAACTGATATTACAACTAATGCAACAAATATTACAACTTTAAACACAGGTTTAACTACAGCAAATACAAATATAACAGCAAACTCTAATGATATAACGACTTTAGATACATCTGTAACAAATAATGGTACTAATATAACAGCTAACGCGAGTAATATAACTAGCTTGTCTACAACAGTTGGTGGTCACACTACTACTATAAACTCTCATACTAGTTCTATAAATGGTATACATGGTAAATATGGTGTAACTATAGACAGTAATGGTGCTTTAACAGGTTTTGAATTAGTTGGTGGTGGAGGATCAAGTGTATTTAAAATAAACGCTGATGATTTTAAAATATATAATTCAGGTGGTGATTTAAATCCATTTAGTGTTTCTGGCGATAGAGTACAAATAAATGGAGATCTTAATGTTACATCAGCCGCTGTTATTGGTGGTACGGCTACAGGTAACGATTTAAATGGTAGACCAACAGCATTGTTCTTAAAAAACCTAGGCGCTGTATCTGGTGATGATGCCGCGGTATGTATGGAAATGCAATCATCTTCAAGATGGCACCATGTTATAAGAATGTTTGGTGGTCAAGATGAAGATGGTAATTTTGATTTAAGCGCGCAATACAGATTAGGTAAATCACTTGTAGCAGGAAACGAAGGTGATAATTACTCTACAGTAAAAATGATTATGAACGGCGGAGGAATTTGTATTCCAGATGTAGCAGAAAATGCACCTTCAAGTTATGATCCCGCAACTTCAGGCGCAGATTTTCAGTATGGTTCAAATATATTTTTTAATAGCAATAATGCAGCTACTAATAATTTCAACTATGCTAGATTTCATGTAAACGAATACTATAAAACATTTTTTCAAGATGTTCCAGGTGGTGCAAGCCACAGTTCAGGAAGTACAACTTATGATAATATGAGTTGGGTAATGAGAAAAAGAAAATACGATTCTAATACATCTACATATTATAGTTCAGCTATAATGAAGATGGATACGTCAGAAGTGTTACATGTTGGTAAAATTGTGGACATTGGTAGCACTGCGCATTATTTAGATCCTGGAAACACCTCTACATCAATAAATGTTGCTGGAGATATTATAGCTTATGCTTCTTCAGATAAAAGATTAAAAGATAATATTAAACCTATTGAAAACGCTTTAGATAAGGTAAACAAAATATCAGGTGTAACATTTGAATGGAATGAAATATCTCATAAAGAAACTGGTAAAAAAGATGTAGGTGTAATAGCACAAGAAATTGAAGAAATATTACCAGAGCTTGTAGACAACAGGTCAAACGGTTATAAAGCTGTTGATTATCCAAAACTAACCGCATTACTTATAGAAGCTGTAAAAGATTTATCTAACCAAGTAAAAGAACTAAAAGATGGCGTTGCAAAGTAGTGGTCAAATATCTTTTTCTGATATAGCTTCAGAGCTTTCATTAACAGGCACACTTATAATGGCAGGTTCGTCAATACCGGTTGGTTCAAGTTTTTTTGGAACAGCAAGTTCTGCTGTAAACAAACAAGCTCCTCATAAGATTAGTGAATTTTATGGTTACACTCACATTAGTGGTGGCGGAGGCCCTCCTCCTCCTGGCGGTGGTGGTGGTGGTGGATTAAGCGGTCCATAATTAAAAGTGCACTTTACCATGTGATTATATACTTATAAATAACCAATAACCAATGACTTATTTTTACAAAACCTACTCTTGGTCACAAGGTGACTCAGGAGTACCCGAAGAAACCAGGATGCTTTGGGAGCACGTCGCTAATAAAAAGAACTGGCGAATTGTTCAACTACCAAATGGTTTTTATCAAGCCGAACACTCAGACTTAAAAGATGAGAATAAATGGCACGATACAACCAGAAGGGAAACTTTAAAAGGAGCTGAAGCCGCTATTGATGGTAGTGTAGATCACTACAAAAAAAAGCTTGACTTTTTAAAAGGACCTAAAGTAGTTAAAACCTTTAAATAACCACTTATACTAAAAAAATTTAATTAAATGGAATATAATAACCCAAGTGAGATAGTAAAGGATCTGTCGTTCGGGACAGATGCTAGAGCAAAAATAATGGTAGGTGTTGATAAATTAGCCAAAGCGGTTAAATCAACCCTTGGCGCTTCTGGTAAATGCGTAATTTACGAGGACGCACTAGGAAGACCGGTGATAACAAAAGACGGAGTAACCGTTGCGGAAAGCGTAGTCTTAATTGACCCGGTCGAAAATATAGGTGCAACCTTAATAAAAGAAGCGGCTAAAAACACAGTGAAAGAAGCAGGTGACGGTACTACTACAGCTACCGTCCTTGCTCAATCACTTTTACAAAATGTGTATGCTGGGCAGAACACAGACATAAGACAAATAAAAAATGGTATATCTAGCGGACTGCAAAAAGTTAATAAGTATTTATCAAAACACAGCAAAGCAGTATCTGGCAATATGCTTAAAAACGTTGCGAGTATTTCTTGCAACAATGACAAAGAATTAGGTTACACTATAGCTTCTGCTTTTGAACAAGTAGGTAAAAATGGTGTAGTTTTAATGGAAGAGTCTGAAACTGATCAAACTTATGTAGATATTGTAGATGGTGTGCAAATTGATTCAGGTATTAAGTCACAACATTTAATAACTGACAAACAAAAAAATAAAATAGAGCTAGAAGATGCTTATGTATTAATTGTATCTTCACCTATACCAAACATTAGAAAAATACAAAGCGTATTAGAGTTTGTTATAAAAAATAAAAAATCATTACTTTTAGTAGCTGAAGTTGATCAACAACCATTTTCAGCATTATTAATGAATAAAGTTAAAGGTAATATAAAAATAAACATAATTGATCCACCAGGTTTTGGACCAAGTAGATTAGAAACTTTAGAGGATCTAGCTATGCTAACAGGTGCAAAACTTATAAATGAAGAACTTGGTGATGATCTTGATATGATTAGTCCTGATGTTTTAGGATTTACTAAAAAAGCAGTGACTGATAATAAAACTACAGTAATAACTATAGATGAAAGAAGCGAAGATGTAGTAGAAAGAATAAAAACTGTAGAAAATAAAATTAAAGAAGAAAAGCACGCATACTTAAAAAAGAAACTAGAGCAAAGGTTAGCTATGTTATCAGGAGCTGTAGGTGTTGTTAAGGTTGGTGCTAATTCTAAACTAGAATTAAAAGAAAAGAAAGATAGAGTTGAAGATGCTATTTATGCAACTAAAGCCGCTTTAAAAGAAGGTATTGTTCCAGGAGGTGGAGTAGCGTTATTAAATGCTGCTCAAAATATTGAAGCAAAAAACGAAGGAGAGAAGATACTATTACAATCTATAAAATGGCCATACTCTACAATACTAGAAAATGCTGGTATACCTTATATAGAACCTAAACAAAAAGGTTTCGGTGTAGATGTTACAAATGGTGATGTGTATAGCATGATGAAAGCAGGTATAATTGATCCTGTGCTTGTAACTAAAACAGCTTTAATAAATGCGGTAAGTGTTGTAAATACAATTATCTCTGCAGATTGTGTAATATCAAATGTAAGAGAGGTATGAAAGCAATAAACTACTATCTAGTAATAGAAAAAATAAAAGAAGAGCCTAAAAATGTCGGTGGCTTTATTATAACAGATAAACAGTCTAATGACATTAGGTATTTAAAAGCAAAAGTAATTAGTGCTGGTGATATGGTCAAAGGTGTAAGTGATGGAGATATTATACATTACGATAAACATGCAGGCCACGGTATAGAATGGGAGGACAAACTTTACCAAGTTATACAACATCAGGACATAGTCATAGTAGAATGAGATTAAGTACTAGTGACATAAGGGAATTAAATTTATTTAAATATTACAGGCTCGTTAGAAAATGGGCCTGTAAAACTTATGCCCTAACCGATGCTGATTTAGAATTATTAATATATCTTGATTGCAAAAAGCAATTTACACGTAATGATTTTATTGATGGCACTTACACTTATAGTTGGGATAAAAACAGATGGGAAAGGCTTAGAAGAGATGGTTGGATAGAAGCTTGGAGACATAGAAACAGAACTACTATAAAATATAGTATATATAAAGTTTCATTTAAAGGTCAACAATTAATTAGTAGAATATATAGAATATTGTTAGCTGAAGAAGACCTACCAACATCAACAAGAAGTAAATTTTTTAATAATAAATCATATACGGACAAGGTTTATAATAAAGCTATAGATGATATGATTAAAGATAAAGATAGATAATGGCTTTTAAACTTAAAAACATACATGATGTTATAGGCATAGACAAAGAACTATCAGAATATGGTAGACCTGTTTTTGTCAAAAAACTAGAAGGTGGTGTTAAAGCTGAGGCTAATAGAGACGGTACAACGTTTATAGATCCAAAAGTAAAAGGTAAAGAAAAAATAGAAGCTATAGTACATGAAAACGTACATCATGAACAAATGATGCAAGGTAGACTAGGTTATGATGATAACAATGTATACTGGAAAGAGTCTACTAGATCTCCAATGAAAACTTTTAATAGAGAAGTTATGGAGGAAGGTGCAAAAACAAATGCTTGGGAAGCTGAAGCTTACCATGAAAGCGATAAAGTAAAATAATGAAAACACAACCAATAACTCAAAAAGCAAAAGGTTCACCTTTTAAAATGAATGAAAACTTAGTTCAGGGTGCTGCAGATTTAGGGGCTTCTACTTTTACTAAAAAAAGTGAAAAAACTAAACCTTCACCTGGTAATAATCAACAACCAGCTCAATCTATTTCTATAGACTTAACAAACATGAAATCTAAAGAAACAGAAAAAACAAATGAAAAGGTTAAAGAAGAAAATAATATTGTTGAAAACTATAAACCTAATGATGTAGTTGGTTTTTTTAATAATATACTTAAAAATCAATAATTATGGCATATATACAGAAAGGTTCTCCTTTTAAAAATACAGATCCTAAAGTTACAAAAAACGTAACAACTAATTCAGCAGGTGAGTTATTATTACAAACTAACAGCACTGAAACATCAACAAGCCCTGATGTCGTAAAGAAAAGATTAAGTTATGATGATGCTTGGAGCCAAAATTTAGAAGGAATACAAGGTATGTATAAAGACAAACAGGCTTATATAGATGACAGAGAAAGTCAAAGAAAAAAAGATCCTGTAAAGTTTGAAAAAGATTTAGTTGATAAAACTGGTGTTTCTGGTGGTCCTGGTGAAGTTATAATTCCAGGTGAAACAATTGAAACAGTAACTACAAATACTGATCCTATAATGTATACTCCAACGGGTAAATCTCAAGCTTCCTGGCAACAAAGAAGTAATATAAGAGCTATTAAAAATCTTACAGGTCAATCTAAAAGAAACCAAATGAGAAACCTTAGAGAAGGTAATATTGAAGCTGGTATCAGTGATTATGCTCCTTATGGAACTGATGGTACAGAAAACTATACGGATAAAAAAATGATCAGTAAGAAAAACACAAGGCAAGATGTTAAAAATGCTAGAAAAGCATTAAGAAATATTGGCCCTACAACTGATCCTGAATATGCTAAAGCTAATGCAAGAAAAACTTTAGAAGAAGCTAAAGGTCGCCACAAAACAATGAAGAAAATATATAAAGATAAGAAAAGAGAAATAAAAGGTGATAAAAGAAAAAATAGACAAACAGTAATAGATCAAGAAATAAGAAACAGAATAAATCAATCTGCTAGTGGAAATAAAAATACTTACAATATGGATCCTGTAGCGGTTACAAATGCTACAAGCAGTGATATAGTTAATGATAGAACAAAAAATTCTAAAAAAATAAACACACCGTTTAAAATGGGTGGCTACGGTTCAAAAAATAAAAATAAATAAATCATGGGAACAAAAGGTGCAAAAGCTGGTAACATATACAGCTCATTAAAAAGTAGAGGTCTAGTAGGTACAGATGGTAAAGATCCAATGTTAAACTTAGGTTCAGCCGCAAAGTTTAATGCAGGTTTAAAAAAAGCTTCAGCTGATGGTAAACTTGATAATAACGAAAAGTTTAAAAAGCTTGTTGATAATTCATCTGTTGCAAAGTATGGAAAACCAACACCAGCTAAAAAAAAAGGTTGTTATAAATAATGAGTAAGCCAAAAAAGAAATTTGCAGAAACTACTGTAGGTAAATTATTATTTGGAGCCGCATCACTTGCTAGTCCAGCATTAGGTAATATAATCAGTGGTGTTACAACACCTGCTGAAGCTATTGCAGCTATTGGTAAGTCTGATGTAAGTGGTGAAGAAAAAATAAAATTACAGCAACTTATATTTGAACAACAAAATAAAGAGATGGAGGCTATCACCTCAAGGTGGCAAGCAGACTCCATGTCAGATTCGTGGCTTTCGAAAAATGTACGCCCACTGGTTTTAGTGTGGTGTATTGTTATATTTTCTGTTGCTGGTTTACTTGACAGTGTAGACTCAATACCATTTCATATAGGTGAAACATGGAATGATACTTTTGAAAAGGTCATGATGTCCGTTGTTTTAGCTTATTTCGGTGGACGTACGACAGAAAAGGCTACAAGCTTATTTAAAAAATAAAATTTAATGGCTAGAATTAGTACATACGATTTAGATGAATCAGTACAAGCAACCGACAAGTTGCTAGGCTCTAATGCTGGAGGAGCTACTAAAAATTTTAAAATAGAAGATATAACAGATTTTTTAAACACATCTGGTTCTATAAATCTAAATGGCGTAGTAGAGCAATTTATAACACAAAATATACCTTTAGAAAGAGGTAAATTTAAATTACCGTTAGGCGGTAATGGTATTGCTTTTAGTAGTATAACATCATTAAAAGTTTCAACAAAAAATTTAAGTGATGTTGATGTTTCTGAGTTTTACAACCATTTAGTAGGTCAAGGTCTTAAAATATCTAAAGTAGATAATTTAAATGAGTTTGGTCAATTTGTATTAATTAGCGTAACTAAAGCTAATCCTAGCGATACATTTGCTACATTTTCACTTAGTTTTTTAAATGGTAATGGAAATTTAAGAAACGACAATTTTTATTTATTTAATCTTGATAACACAGGTAGAACAGATAAAAACTTTGTTACACCTAATATTAATTTTACAGCTGGTACAGCTCATACGGTATCTCATAATTTATCCAAGTTTCCAGCGGTTACAACAGTAGATTCAGCAGGATCTCATATAGTAGGTGAGGTACAACATATAGATAACAATAATTTCACTATAACATTTAAAGCCTCATTTCAAGGTAAAGTATACGTAAACTAATAAACTATGGCACTTTCATATTTAACAGACATTAATTTAAACAAAAACGAATTACAGAATGCGGTAATTCAGAAACTAGGTACAGATCCTTCATCGGGTCAAACAGCTGGTTGGATAATATATAACACAACCTCAAACCAACTAAAGGTATATGACGGATCTGCATGGACTAATGTAGGTGGTGATATAACTGGGGTTAACATAACAGCTGGAACTGGTTTATCAGGAACAGTTAGTACAACATCAGGTCAACACACTCAAACAATTGATTTAGCGGATACAGCTGTAACAGCTGGATCTTATGGTTCTGCTACAGCAATACCAGTAATTACTATAGATGCACAAGGTAGAATAACAAGTGCAAGTACAGCTGGTATAACAACAACGCTTACAATAGATGGTGATTCAACTACTCAAGATGTAGCGTTAGCAACTGATGATTTAAAAATAGTTGGTACAACTAATGAGATAGAAACGACAGTAACTAAATCAGGTACAGACGTATCTTTAACTATTGGTTTACCTAGTGATGTTACAATTGGAAACGATTTAACAGTACTTGGAGATCTTCAAGTTACAGGAACAACAACAACAAACAATGTAGAAACAGTAAGTACATCAAATGGTGTAATATTTGAAGGTACTGTTGCTGATGCCAACGAAGGTACTTTAATAGCTGGTGCGTTATCAGGTGATAGAACTTATACATTACCAGATGCTACAGGTACAGTTGCTTTAACATCTGATATAACTGGTAGAACTTACGCAACTTCAATAGGTGATGGTTCTGCAACTTCTTATACTGTAACACATAATTTAGGTTCTCAAGATGTTATCGTACAGCTTTATGATGTTAGCTCACTAGATACAGTCTTTGCAGATGTAGTTAGAACTTCAACTTCAGTTGTTACAATTGATTTTTCATCCGCACCAACAGCAAACGATATAAGAGTACTAGTTACAAAGATTGGATAATTTAAATAAAATTCATGGCTAAAAAGTTTTTAACCGATATTAACATAGCCGGAGGAGTATATGATTCTAGTGGTGACATAGGAAACAGTGGACAAGTATTATCATCTACTGGTTCTGGTGTTAACTGGATAAACGCGACTTCTTCAGCAAGTATAATTTACCAAGACGGTTTCACAGGTGATGGTAGCACGACTGCTTTTACATTAGCCAACAGTCTAGACAATGAAAATAAAACACAAGTATATATAGACGGTGTATACCAACATAAGGATAATTATTCTTTAAGTGGTACAACTCTTACCTTTAGCACCGCTCCTCCAAATTCAAGTGATATAGAAGTAATGTCATTCAGTAGCGTTTCAGCTGCTGATGATATTTTATACGATGACGATTTCACATCCGCTGGTTTAATGACAACCAACGGGTCGGGCGTGTATAGCATAACTACAAATAATTCATCAAACTGGAATACTGCTTACGGCTGGGGCGATCATTCTACTCAAGGATATATAACAGATGGTAATACAAATTGGAATAACTCATATGGATTTATTACAGCATCATCAACTGATACGCTTACAAATAAATCAGGTAACGTTTCAATGTTTACTAATGATAGTGGGTATATTACAGATGGTAATACAAACTGGAATAATAGCTATGGATTTATTACGTCTAGTTCTACAGAAACTTTAACTAACAAGTCGGGTAACATTTCTATGTTTACCAACGACTCTAATTACGCTACGCAAAGCTACGTTAATACACAGGTTTCAAACCTTGTAGATTCAGCACCTTCAACTTTAGATACACTGAATGAACTTGCTGCTGCATTAGGTGACGACGCTAATTTTAGTACTACTGTAACTAACTCTATAGCTACAAAATTACCACTTGCTGGTGGGACAATTACCGGCGATTTAGAAGTAAATAGTATTTTATATAATAGATCTACATTAAGAGTTTTAAACGCAGCTGGAACTGGTTGGCACGACTGGGCAACTAGAGGTGGTGGCAAATACGATTTAAATGTAAATAATATTACAGTAGCGGCAATAACCGCTTCAGGAAATGTAACAGCTTCATCTGGTACTGGTCATTTTTCTGTAGTTAATTCTTCAGCATATCAGTTAAACGGTACTTATGTAATGGATTCCAGTAGGAATTTAGTTAATATAGCTAATATAACCGCTTCAGGAAATGTAACTGTTACTGGTAATGTAGCATCTTTAGATACTTTTTATTTACAAAATGGTAGTGGTAAAAGATGGCAAATGCTATTTGATACTAATGATTTTAATTTAAGATATTATAATGGTAGTAGTTGGAGTGCAGATGCTTTAGCGATAGACACTTCAAATAACGCAACGTTTGCAGGTAATTTAATGCTATTGAGTGGAACAAGTGGCACAACCGATAAACTAATATTTAAAAGAACAGATAATGCTAGCGAAGCAAGCTTCATAAGAACTAATGCGTATTGGAATGAATATGGAGCACATACTAACGAAGGTCATAAATTTATAGACAGTTCCGGTAACATACTACTTCAATTAAACGGTGGTAATAGTACAACTGGTAATGGTTCGTTGTCAGCAACTTTTGCAGGCAATGTAACCACTGGCGCCCTACAAGCGCAATCCTGGTTATTTAGATCAATGTCCGGCCAAGTTGAATATCATGTGCTAAATAATGGTAATATAAATGGACCTAGTTGGAAATTTAGATACGATGGTGCCACTGCTAATAGATGGGTTGATTTTGGGTATAAAGATGGGAATGGAACATATTATGAAGGTTTAAAATTATATAATAATTCAACGATAACTTGGAAAGGAAACACAATGTGGCATGCTGGCAATGACGGCTCAGGTTCTGGATTAGATGCAGATTTATTGGATGGTGTTCAAGGTAGTGGGTATTATCGTTATTATGAAACAACTGCAATTTCTAGTTATGACTCTCTCACTGCAGGAGCATGGAGTACAAACAGCACATCCGCAACAAATATTCCTTATGGTAATTATAATGCAACTTGGCATATTTCTGATACTGCGAGTGATAGACAATATCAAATATGGATGGGGGATACTTCTGCAGGTGGTTTAAGATTTAGAGCAAAACAAGGCTCCTCTACTGGGTGGCATGGTTGGGAAAAAGTTTGGACAGATGTAAATGACGGCCCAGGATCAGGTTTAAATGCTGACTTGTTAGATGGTATAGGTGGTGATGGTTATTTAAGAAGCAACGCTGCGGATACACTTAGTGCTGCAATAACGTTAGATAATAATGGTTATTTTGTAGGTTCACCAACCCATGGGTTTAGATTCAATAATAGTGGAGATACGATAAATGCTTTAATAGTAGATAATAGCGGTAATTCAATAGCTTATGCATCCCACAGAGCACCTATATTTTATGATTCAAATAATACAGCTTATTTTTATCACGGGGATAGTAGTGCTTCACTTGCTGGTCAAATGAATATTCACGGAGGAACATCAGGCAGCTATGGTAACCAATTAGTAGTAGGGCAATCAAGTATTAATTTACCATATACACTTCAAGATACCAATCAAAGACCTATAATAGCGGCTACTGGAGCATATCCAGTATTGCATTTAAACCACACTGTAACATCTAACTCTGCTCATGGACCAACAATACAATTTACGCATAATGGAAATGCCGGAAGACAATGGCTAATTGGTAGTAGTGGTGATGGGGAACATTTGTTTATTGGATTTTCAAATACTAGCCAAGGCAATTCAAGCTGGAATCCTCATAATGGTATATCTGGGTATTCAGGCACAAGTCCAATGACATTTCACGAAAACGGAAGAGTTGGTATTGGAGGTGATTGGGGCGTATACGGATCAGGAGATCCAGGATATGCAATTGATACAAGAGGTACATTATATAATAATACAGATGTTAGAGCACCAATATTTTATGATTCAAACAATACAGGTTTTTACGCACATCTGGACAATTCTGGTGTAAACACTAGTATTAATGCAGCTGGCGTGATTAGAGGCAACTGGTTTGTAGCTAGTAACTATACTTCCACTGGTTATACAGTATATAAAGGTTATGATAACTGGAATCACTTTATATCAATTAGAGGACATGCAAGACCTGGGCAATCAAAAGCACAAGCTGCAATATTAGGTGGACATCAAACATCATTTGTAGAGTATGCTGAAAATAATTCAACAACAGGTTGGTTTTTTATAGGTTCAGCAGGTTCAACTTATGAAGAAATTGCAAAAATTACAAAAGATTTTGCCTTATTTACACAGGTTAGAGCACCTATATTTTATGATTCTAATAATACAAATTATTATACAGACCCTGCTTCTACTAGTGTTTTAAACGCGTTGCAATTTAATTATACGCAGCATGGTTCTGCTAATAACATAAGAATGGGTAATAGTACCACTATGAATGCTATTTCGTCTGGTACTAACAATGCGGCTTTTGGTGTTGAGGCATTAGGAAACTGTACCACTGGTAGTAGAAACTTTGCGTATGGTTATGCAGCTTTATATAGTGTAAGCAGTGGTAGTAATAATATTGCAATGGGTGATGCTGCTGGTTATAATGTTTCTAGTGGAGGCAATAACCTGCTATTTGGAATAAATTCAGGTAGAACAGGTTTTCAATCGCCTCAATCTATAGCTGGAGTAACTACAGGTAGTAATCAAATACATATGGGTAACGAATCCCATACTACAGCAAGAATACAAATTAGTTGGACAGTAAATTCGGATCAAAGAGATAAAACAGATATAACACCAATTAATGTAGGTTTAGATTTTGTTAATAAATTAAATCCAGTAACATTTAGATGGGATAAAAGATCTGATTATGAAGATAGAACACCAACTGGTGAAAACAAACTAGAAGAATTAACATTAGGATTTTTAGCACAGGAAGTTGAAGAAGTAGAAAAATCTTATGGTTATGATGTTTCAACTAAAACAAATTTAGTTGTAGATAGAGATGTAGAGCAAGATCATTTTGGAATAACATATGAAAAAATGATACCTATATTAACAAAGGCAATACAAGAATTAAAAGCAGAAGTGGAAACTTTAAAAAATCAAATAAATGGCATTAACTAAAGTAACAGGTGATTTTATAAAAGCGGGTTCAATAACCCAGGGACATTTACATTCAAGTCACGGTATAACAACATCTCATGTTGGTGAAGGTAGTAATCTGTATTTTACTAATGCTAGAGTTGATTCAAGAATAGGTGATTTAAGTACATCGAATTTATCTGAAGGTACTAATTTATATTATACAGACGCAAGAGCTGACGCTAGAATTGCATTACAAGTTGGTAGCAATTTAGATTTAAGTAACAAATCAACTTCAGACCTATCTGAAGGAACAAATTTATATTATACACAAGCAAGATTTAATACTGCTTTTACAGCTAAATCAACGAGTGATTTAAGTGAAGGTACAAATCTTTATTATACTGATGCAAGAGCTAGAGGTGCAATTAGTGTATCTGGTAATGCTTTAAGTTATAATTCAAGTACAGGTGTTATAACATCTAATTTTGAGGAGTCACCAACATTTTCAGGTAATGTTGTAATTAATGGCAGCGGGTCTAGTGGTAATGCTTTTTATGTATCCAGAGGTTCTGATAGTTCTGCAGCATTTAGAGTAACAAATTCAGGTGAAGTTGTAACAAATGCAAATTATTTTTATGCAGCTGCTTCTGGGGTATCAATGTATGTACAAAATACAGCCGTATTTAGAGGTGCTATTATGAACGATCAGAGTAACGCTGCTGTAAGAATTGGTGATGCTTTAACAATTGATGATAACTTAACGGTTACAGGTGGTGATATTACTTTGGGTGGCACTGGTAGAATACAAGGTATTGATACAGTTTCAGCAAATACAGACGCAGCTAATAAATTATATGTAGATAATCAAGTTGCAGGTATAGTTGACAGTGCACCAAGCACATTAGATACATTAAATGAATTAGCAGCGGCTTTAGGTGATGATGCAAACTTTAGCACAACAGTTACAAATAGCATTGCAACTAAATTACCGCTTGCTGGTGGTAATATGACAGGAGCTATCAATTTTGATCAAACAAATTCATCCGGAGGGGGCGACTTTGATTTTATTATAATGGGTTATAATGGAAGCTGGTCAAATAATCAAAATGGTCTTGCTTCAATTGCTGTAAATGATGGGACTGGTATTGTTGGAAGATACGGTATAACATATGGTAGTGGTGGTGGACGCTTTGTAGTAACAGATTTATATGACGGAGGCTATGGAGCAAGCGGAGATATTCTTACAATTGCAGGTAATGGAGCAACAAACTTAAATGGTTCTTTTGCTGCTACAGGGAATGTAACTGGTGCAAATTTAAATATTTCAAACTGGGATACAGCGTACGGATGGGGTAACCATGCAAGCGCAGGTTATTTAACTTCATTTGATATAACGACTCAAACAGATTCTAAATATTTAAGAAGCAACGCAGAAGATACTACTACTGGGTCTTTAATAGTAGATAATGATTGGAGTAGTGGCACATATTCAGACTCATTAACAATATACGGAACATATCCATCTTTTAGTCTTAGAAGCACTAATTCAAATTCAAATACTGGTAGTACATTTTTATTCCATACGGATTCTGCAGGAGATATTCAATATTATTTTTCAACAACTGGTATAAATGAAAATTGGACAAAAAGATTTTCATTTTATACTAACGGTAGATTTGATGCTTTAACACAAATAAGAACACCTATACTTTATGATTCAGCGGATACCGGTTATTATATAGACCCAGCTAGCACAAGTAATGTAAATCAGTTTAATGTATATAGTACAGCAAGATTAATAAATGGTGGTAGTGGCATGGCTAGTCATGCCGCATTGAATATTGGATTTACTAGCTCCGGAGAAACCAGAGCAATAGACATGGATGGTAGTTGGAGCTCTGGCGAAAGTAAATCTATTACAGCAACTCATGGCACCGCATCAACAAACATTGTTGGTCAATTAAATTTTCAACACAACAACCCAGGATCAAAAATAAGGTGGGGTAAATTATATCACGGCGGTGATAGCTCCACTTATCACATGGAGTTAATATCTGAGTCTACTTCTACAGCGTATTTAACTGTAAATGGTAGTATGCGAGCACCAATATTTTATGATAAAGATAATACTGCGTTTTATGTTGATCCTAGTAATGGTGCTAATGGGATTTCTGCAAATTTACAAGGTAGAATACAAGTTGGTACATTTAGTCACTCACAAACAAATACAGGGGAAGCATGGATTGGTAGGGCATCAGACAGAGCTGCGGGTGTACTAACAGTTCAATTAGGCACAGGCACGGGTAGGAAATTTGAAGTTGTAGATTATGGTTGGAATACTGTAGAATTTTCAGCTGACGATTCGGGTGTTGCAACAGCTAATTCAAGCTTTAGAGCACCAATATTCTACGATTCAAATGATACAAATCATTATTTAGATCCGGCGTCAACAAGTGTTGTTAATACACTTCAATTTAGTGGTTCTAGCAATAATGGTAGATTTGATGCAGACGAATGGGGCGTTAGATTTAAAACAGATGCTGGATACATATTATTTGGCCCTGCTAATACCAGCCACGCTCATATATATACTGATAGAGATAACTTCTATTTTAATAAACAAATAATACTAAACGGCGGTAGTACAATAAACACCGCTGATATAAGAGCAGGTATATTTTATGATATAAATAATACCGCTTATTATACAAACCCCAATAGCCAAAGCAGCTTATGGGGCGTTGCAATTAGAGGTGATAATGGTACAACATCAACAGACAACCAAATATTTTTCTACGGGGCCGGAAATACAACAACTTCGGCAATAGGCTTTAAAGCTAATGGGGGAAATTTTGCAAATCCAACAGGAAATGGAGATGGCTGGAATACTTATTTAACTATGGATACCAGCGGTAGAGGGTGGGTGTTTAGACGAGGCACTGGCGGTAATAACTTTACCTCTGCATATACTTCAGGATGGATATTAAATAATGGTGTATGGCAAGCAAACGCAAGTATGCGATCACCAATATTTTATGATTCAAATGATACAACGTATTATACAAACCCCGCTAGCACAAGCAATATGTTTCAGGGGTATTATAAAGGAAAAACAGATGGGTGGAGCTTACAGCTTGGGGATAGTGATATTACTAGGGTTTATGATGATGATGCTAGGGCATCTTTAGTAATAAATGCCGCTTACTACCCTCATTTATATATAAATGCAAATTCAAATAATTCCAACTCAAATCATGGTTCTGTGTTTTCAATGACTGGTAATATATCTGGTGGTTTTAGAAGATGGTCAATGGGTTGGCCTAATTACAATCCCACTGTGTTTAGTATGGGATCTTATGACAACCAAGATAACCCTCATTATGGCTGTGGTGGAGGTTTGGGCGTTACAACTTGGGGATCAAGATATTGGTTTGATACATCTGGTAATGGTCAGGCGCACACCTCTTGGAGAGCACCAATATTTTACGATTCAAATAATACAAGTTATTATGTTAACCCTGATTCAACTACATCACTTAGAACAGTAGGCTCTTGGAGATCAAATAGCTCTACTTGGGATGGTGAATTTGCTGGTAAAATGCAATACCATTCTAATTGGTGGTATATACAAACAACTAATGGGGTATTTATTAGGAATGCATCAGGTGCTAATAATATAACATTAAGTGCCGCGGGCACAGGTACTGCCAATAATGATTGGAGAGCACCTATATTTTACGATTTAAATAATACAGGTTATTATACAGACCCAGCTAGCACAAGTAATGTTAACGCTATGACTTTTGCGGGTGTTGCAGATTTTAATGGAGGTCATGGTGGTGTTAATATAACGAACACATCTATATTATCTTCCGCTTCTTCAACTTGGACAGGTAATCCAGGTGGTGCGGGTAAAATACAATATCACTCAAATAGATGGTATATAGTTTCGGATTCTTCATCAAATAGAATTGTACAGTTTAGAAGAGATGGTTCGGATAAATGTTATATAGATAATGATGGTAGATTAATGGATGTTTATGACGTAAGAGCATATGAATATTACGATAGAAATGACACAAGTTATTATTTAAATCCTAATTCAACAAGTAATTTAAATGCAGCAACGTTTGCGGGTAATGTAATTGGTCAAAATGCTTATTTTGGTCAAGATGTAGGTATTGGATTTACATCTGGTAATATTGGAGGTAATCTTAACATAAAAAATAGTGCCGCTGGACAAATTGCGGCAAAAATAGAATTAGGAAGCAGTTCAAATGGTAGCACAATTGGAGCGTTTATACATACTGGAGCCTCTTATGCAAGTTCTGGAATGTTTTTAAATTTCCAATCAAACCATATATCTGGAGATGACAACGTGTTAATTTGTTACTTAGACGGTGATTTAGTAAACAAAAACAATAGTTATACTCAATATTCGGATGAAAGATTAAAAGAAAATATAGTTGATGCAACTCCTAAATTAAATGAAATAAAACAAATTAAAGTAAGAAATTTTAATTTTAAAGGGGAGGATTTAAAACAAATAGGTGTTGTAGCACAAGAATTAGAACCTATATTCCCAGCTTTGGTTAAAGAAAGAGAAGTTCCAGGCCATGATGATCCTGTAAAAACAGTTAAGTATTCTGTTATGGTTCCTATATTAATTAAAGCTATGCAAGAACAACAAACTATTATTGACGATCTTAAGTCAAGACTTGAAACTTTAGAAAATCAGTAAAACAAGTGATAATAAAATATAAGTCAAACAATTAAAAAATAAATTATGAATTTATCTTATGAATGGAAGATCACGGCTATGAAAAAAGCACCATCACTTGACGGATTGTCAGATGTGATCACACACGTTAACTTTGAATATAAAGGTACAGATGCTGATTCTGGAGAAGAAGCTGCTTTCAGCGGCGCTTGTCCAATTGGTGCACCTGATTCAGAAAACTTTACAGCGCTTGCGGATTTAACAGAAGCAGATGTAATTGCATGGGCACAAGCTAATCACCCAGTTGATCACATGAATGAAGTGATTGAAAAAGCAATTAGCGATAAAATAACACCAAAAAACGAACAGGCAGAAATGCCATGGGCTCCAGTTGAAGAAACAACTGAAGATCCAGCTTAATTTAATTTAATTTAATAACATTTTAATTTTAAAACCATGAATGAAAACAAAATTACCCAAGAACAATTAGAAGAACTGCAAGGTTATGTAGGAAAACTAAATAACGCTGCAGCACAAATTGGAAACCTTGAATTACAAAAGCATCAAATTAATCATGCTGCTGCTGAAGTTCAAAATGATTTAAACAAATTCCAAGCTAAACTTGAAGAAAAGTACGGTAAAGTTCAAATCAATATCCAAGATGGAACCTATAAACCAATCGAAGAAGAAGAAGAAGTTGTAGGACCAGAAGTATTAAAGAAAGCGTAGTGAACCTAGTTCGTAAAATAAGCATCGGTAGAGATTACAAAAACGATGCAATGCACTACTCTGTTGGACAAGAGGTATACGGTGGACATATCATTTGTGATATAATAGAAGAAGACCACAAGTTTTCTGTTTATATAAAAAAGAAAGATGAAGTCCTACCGTGGAAAGATTTCAATAAAAATATGGCTATAGCTGTTGAATATAACCTAGAGTACTAATGCAGAGTATATTTAACTTCATTGTCAAGCCTATAGCAGGTCGGTATGACAACAAGAAGAAAATAGATGATAAGGAGCTCATTTTAAACACTGAGCTCCAAAATCATCAATATGTCAGTAGAAACGCTATAGTTGTACAGACACCTAGATCTTTAAAAACAGATATAAAAAAAGGTGATGAAGTTATAATTCATCATAATATTTTTAGAAGATTTCACGATATAAAAGGTGAAGAAAAAAATTCTAAAAGTTATTATAAAGAAGATATGTATTTTGCTTGGCCTGACCAAGTGTATATGTATAAACAGAATAACAAATGGATAGCTAATGACGGTTATTGTTTTGTTAAACCTATATGTTCTAAAAACAAATTAAGTTTAGATAAAGAACAACCATTAATGGGTGTTGTTAAATTTTTAGATAATAAAACAAATTATATAAAAGAAAACGATCTAATTGGTTTTGTTCCAACTAGTGAGTTTGAGTTTATCATTGATAATCAAAGAATGTATAGAGTAAGAATTCAATCAATTACAATTAAATATGAACGTCAAGGAAACGAAAAAGAGTATAATCCAAGCTGGGCATGAAGCAGTCAAAGAACTTATTAAAGTCGCGAAAGAACCTATTGTTGAAACTGATGATGACATTTCAGCCGATAGACTCAAGAACGCTGCAGCCACTAAAAAGCTCGCAATATTCGATGCATTTGAGATCTTGACTAGAATACAAGAAGAAGACGATATTCTTAATAATAAACCAAAAGAAGAAGTGGAGTCTGAAGTATTTAGTGGTTTTGCAGAACGAAGATCTAAATAATGTACGAACAAAGCTTATATAAGGTTATAGAACCTATTAAAATAAACACTATAAAAAGATTAAACAAATCTAAAAAGTGGAAGTACGGATACAATAAAGAACATGATGTTGTTGTAATAAGTAAAACAGGTCAGATAGGTGAAGTGTATAGCATACAAGGATTAAGCATAGCTTTACCAAAAGAGTTTGATGTTGTTAATACAGATAATAGATGGGTTCCTCATGAATACCCAAAAGAACTAAAATCTATTAAAAGTATATTTGATTGGAAAGATTATCCTAACGAATTTAAAAAAAAGTGGCATACGTATATTGATAAAGAGTTTACTAGAAGAGAAGAAGGGTATTGGTTTAAAAACAAAAACAATTCTACTTATATCACTGGTACTCATTATATGTATTTACAATGGACAAAGATTGATGTAGGTAAACCTGATTTTAGAGAAGCAAATAGATTATTTTTTATTTATTGGGAAGCTTGTAAAGCAGATTCTAGATGTTATGGAATGTGTTATCTCAAAAACAGACGTAGTGGTTTTTCATTTATGGCGTCTGCAGAAACAGTTAACTTAGCTACAGTATCTTCTGATTCAAGATATGGTATATTATCTAAATCAGGTGCTGATGCTAAAAAAATGTTTACAGATAAAGTAGTGCCAATATCAATTAATTATCCATTTTTCTTTAGACCTATTCAAGACGGTATGGATCGTCCTAAAACGGAACTTGCGTATAGAGTTCCTGCTCAAAAGTTTACACGTAAAAGATTTGAGTCAAAAGATAAAGGACAACAGATGGAGGGATTAGACACAACTATTGACTGGAAAAATACAGGTGATAATAGTTATGATGGTGAAAAATTAGCACTATTAGTACATGATGAAGCTGGTAAATGGGAAAGACCAGAGAACATATTAAATAACTGGAGAGTTACAAAAACCACTTTAAGACTAGGTAGTAGAATTATTGGTAAATGTATGATGGGATCAACGAGTAATGCTCTTGATAAAGGTGGAGAAAACTTTAAGAAATTATATACAAACTCAGATGTTACAAAAAGAAACGCCAATGGCCAGACTCGCTCAGGATTATATTCTTTGTTCATACCTATGGAATGGAACTACGAAGGATTCATTGATATGTATGGAATACCTGCGTTCAACACTCCTACAGAAGAAACTGTTGGGCCACAAGGTGATCCGATAGAAATAGGTGTAATAGAACATTGGCAAAATGAAGCTGATGGTTTAAGAAACGACCAAGATGCTTTAAATGAATTTTATAGACAGTTTCCAAGAACAGAAGAACATGCTTTTAGAGATGAAACTAAAAATAGTATATTTAACTTAGTTAAAATATATGAACAAATAGATTATAATGAAGATTTAAAAAGCTCTGCTGGTATTACACAAGGTAATTTTCAGTGGTCTATGGGTAATAAAGATTCTAAAGTAATATTTTATCCAGATATAAACGGTAGATTTAAAGTTAGCTGGGTTCCACCAGTTCACTTACAAAATAACATTATAATTAAAAATGGAAGAAAAAAACCTGGTAATGAACACATGGGTGCATTTGGTTGTGACTCATATGATATATCAGGAACTGTAGACGGAACAGGATCTAAAGGTGCATTGCACGGGTTAACAAAGTTTTCTATGGAAAACTGTCCACCTAATCAATTTTTTTTAGAGTATATAGCAAGACCTCAGACCGCTGAGATCTTCTTTGAAGACGTTCTAATGGCACTTGTATTTTACGGGATGCCTATACTTGCAGAAAATAATAAACCACGTCTATTGTATTATTTAAAAAGGCGAGGTTATAGAGGTTATTCAATGAATAGACCAGATAAAGTTTGGAATAAACTGTCTGTAGCAGAAAAAGAAATAGGTGGAATACCTAACTCAAGTGAAGATATTAAACAAGCTCATGCAGCTGCTATAGAAATGTATATACAAGATCATGTAGGTTTAAAGCAAGATGGTACGTATGGTACTATGTATTTTAATTCTACATTAAACGATTGGGCTGGATTTGATATAAATAAAAGAACGAAATACGATGCTGCAATAAGCTCTGGTTTAGCGGTCATGGCTTGTAATAGGCATTTATACACTCCACACGCATCAATGGAAAAACAAAAATTAAACATAAGTTTTGCTAGATACAAACAATCTGGCATGCGATCTAAAATAATAGAATAATATGGCTGAATCAGTTGTAAAAGGTTACTTTCCAAGTCAAATCGCTAGCGATTTAGAAAAGATTAGCCAAGAGTACGGATTAAAGGTTGCTAAAGCTATAGAATCTGAATGGTTTAAAAGAGACTCAGGTACTAATAGATTTTATAGTAATTCTAATGAGTTTCATAGGTTAAGATTATACGCTAGAGGCGAGCAGTCGATTCAAAAATATAAAGATGAACTATCTATTAATGGTGATTTATCTTATTTAAACCTAGACTGGAAACCTGTTCCTATTATACCTAAATTTGTAGATATAGTTGTTAACGGAATATCAGAAAGAACATATGATATAAAAGCATACTCTCAAGATCCATATGGTGTTAGTAAAAGAACTAAATACATGGAATCTGTATTAAGAGATATGCAAACTAAAGAGCTTATACAGTTTGCAAAAGAAAATTTTAATGTAGATATGCAGGAAAATCCAAGTGAGGAACTTCCTGATTCAAAAGAAGAGCTTGATTTACACATGCAATTAAACTACAAGCAAGCTGTAGAGATAGCAGAAGAGCAAGCTATCAATACTTTATTAGAAGGTAATAGATACGAACAAACAAGAAAAAGATTAAATTACGATTTAACAACAATAGGTATAGCAGCTGTTAAAAATTCTTACAATAAATCTGAAGGAGTTACTGTTGAGTACTGTGATCCAGCTAATATGATATGGTCATATACTGAATCGCCTTATTTTGACGATATATATTATGTAGGTGAAATAAAAGCAATACATATAAATGAACTTAAAAAACAGTTTCCTGATTTATCTAATGAAGATTTAGAAAATATAACTAAACAAGGAGTACAAAACACTGGTTTGTTTAATAGAACTGTATCTGAAACAAATAACTTAGATCAAAATACTATTCAAGTTTTATATTTTAATTATAAAACTTACGCTAATGAGGTTTATAAAGTAAAAGAAACAGCTACTGGTGCTACTAAAATTATAGTAAAAGATGATAGTTTTAACCCACCAGGTTTAGATGAGCAACTAGAAGCTAGATATGGTAAACTGTCTAGATCTGTAGAAGTTTTATATGAAGGAGCTTTAGTATTAGGTACTAAAAAGTTATTAAAATGGCAACTAGCTAAAAACATGATGAGACCTAAAAGTGATTACACTAAGGTTAAAATGAATTACAATATTGTTGCTCCAAGAATGTATAAAGGCAGAATAGAGTCTTTAGTTAGTAGAATAACTGGTTTTGCAGATATGATACAGCTTACACATTTAAAGTTACAACAAGTAATGTCTAGAATAGTACCAGATGGTATATATTTAGATGCAGATGGTTTAGCTGAAATTGATTTAGGTAATGGAACTAATTATAACCCACAAGAGGCATTAAATATGTTTTTCCAAACTGGTTCTATACTAGGTAGATCGTTCACATCGGAAGGTGATATGAATCCAGGTAAAGTACCTATTCAAGAAATAAACAGTAGTTCTGGTGGTCAAAAAATGCAAACATTAATACAGACATACAACTATTATTTACAAATGATACGCGATGCTACTGGATTAAACGAAGCAAGAGATGGTAGTATGCCAGATAAAAATGCTTTAGTTGGTGTTCAAAAATTAGCTGCTGCTAATAGTAACACTGCTACAAGACATATATTACAAGCTGGTTTATACTTAACTGCAGAGACAGCTGAATCATTATCGTTAAGAATATCTGATATACTTGAGTTTTCGCCAACAAGAGACGCTTTTATACAGGCTATAGGTGCTCATAACGTTGCTGTTTTAAGCGAAATGCAAGAATTGCACTTGTATGATTTTGGTATATTTATAGAGTTGGCGCCTGATGAAGAAGAAAAACAATTATTAGAAAACAATATACAGGTTGCTATAGCTCAAAAACTTATAGACTTAGAAGATGCTATTGATCTTAGAAATATTAAAAATATAAAACTTGCAAATCAATTACTTAAAATTAGAAGAAAAAAGAAACAAGAAAGAGATCAATTATTACAAGAAAGAAATATACAAGCACAAGCAAAAGCTAATGCTGAAGCTCAACAAGCTGCATCTCAAGCTGAGGTACAAAAGCAACAAGCTCTTATACAGATACAAACAGCATTAGAACAAACAAAAGCTCAACTTGAGTTACAAAAATTACAGCAAGAAGTTAATAGTAAAAAAGAGTTAATGCAGTTAGAATTTCAGTTAAACATGCAATTAAAACAACTAGAGAACAAAACTATTAACGATAAAGAAAAATACAAAGAAGACAGAAAAGATGAAAGAACTAAAATTCAAGCATCTCAACAGTCTGAATTAATAGATCAAAGAAATAACGCTAAGCCACCTAAAAACTTTGAATCTACAGCAAACGATACTATGGGTGGTATAGATTTAGGCTTATTTAAAGCTTAAACAATTGTTTAATTTTATAATATTATATTATGTCAGAAGAATTAGAAGAAGTTGTAGAGGAATCTACAGTTGATCAACCAACTGAAGAAGTGGTTGAGCAAGAAAAACCGGCTGATGATAAACCTAAAAATGAGGTTACAGAAGACGGAACAATTAAATTGGATTTAAGTAATTTAAATAAAATACCAAATCCAGTTGAAACTACTGAAGAAGTAGTAGAACCTGTTGAAGAAATAAAACAGGAAAAAGAAGAAGAAAAAGAAGTTGTTGAAGAAGTTGTTGGAGAGCAACAAGAAGAACAACCGGTATTAGAAGAAATAACAGAAGAAGAAGTTCAAGAACAAACAGAACAATTAACAGAAGAAGTAGAAGAAGCGGTTGCAGAAGCTAAAGAAACTGGAATTGAATTACCTGAAAATATACAGAAAGCTGTAGATTTTATGAACGATACAGGCGGAAGTTTAGAAGACTACGTAAGGCTTAATCAAGATTTTAGTAGCTTTAATGACAACCAACTGTTAAAAGAATATTATAGCCAAACAAAACCTCATTTATCAAACGAAGAAATTGATTTCTTAATAGATGATAGTTTTAGTTATGATGAAGAAGAAGATACTGAAAGAGAAATAAAAAGAAAAAAATTAGCGCTTAAAGAGCAAGTTGCCAGTGCTAAAAGCCACTTAGACAGGCAAAAGTCTAAATATTACGAAGAAATCAAAGCTGGAAGCAGGTTAGCGCCTGAACAACAGAAGGCTATAGATTTTTTCAACAGATACAACAAGGAGTCTGAGCAAAATAACAAGGTATTACAAACTCAGAAGTCTATATTTAACAAAAAGACTGAACAGGTTTTCTCTAATGAATTCAAAGGTTTTGAATATAAGGTTGGGGATAAAAAATATAGATTTAACGTAAAGGATGTAGATAGTGTAAAAAACTCTCAAAGCGACATTAATAATTTTGTTAAGAAGTTTCTTAACGATAAAAATGAAATGCATGACGCAAAGGGATACCATAAATCATTATTCACAGCCATGAATCCAGATATTGTAGCAAACCATTTTTATGAACAAGGTAAAGCTGATGCTATTAAAAACAGTATGGCAAAATCTAAAAACATAGACATGGAGCCTAGAAAAGGGCATGAAAATGTTATAAAAACAGGATTTAGTGTTAGAGCAATACCAGGTGAAAGTGCATCTGATTTCAAAATTAAACTAAGAAAATAACACTTAAAAATTTAAAAAATGGCAATAGCAAGTTCTGGTGCTGCTTTACAGCACCTAACTCCAAGACCCGTGAAAGATTTATTTGGAGACAATTATTTAAGCATTACCGGGAATGACTTTAACTTTACAAAACAATTCTTACCAGAAGTATATGAAAAAGAGGTAGAGAGATATGGAAATAGAACTATCTCTGGTTTCTTGAAAATGGTAGGAGCTGAAATGCCTATGGCTTCTGACGAAGTTGTATGGTCTGAACAAGGTAGAATTCACGTTGCTTACGACGATGTTGTAGGTACTGATGTTTCTGCTAACTTATTAACTTTTTCTGCTGCTCACTTAATTAACATTGGTGATACTATCATTGTTAGCAAAGGTGGTGCAACATTAAAATGTTATGTATCTGCTGTTCCTTCTGCAACTACAATTACTGCACAACCTTACACTGCTGCTGATATTTCAGGTATCGGTGCTGATGGAGTTTCTGCTGTAAAAGTATTTGTTTATGGTTCAGAGTACAAAAAAGGATCGGCTAACGCTGGTAACACAAAGGATGCTGACTTCACATCTTTTAGTAATAAGCCAATTATTCTAAGAGATAAATACAGTGTAAATGGTTCTGATACTGCTCAAATTGGGTGGGTTGAAGTAACTACTGAATCTGGAACTGGAGGTTACCTTTGGTATTTAAAATCTGAGCACGAAGCAAGATTAAGATTTGAAGATCAATTAGAAATGGCTATGATTGAAGCTGAAAAGAAAGCAGGTTCTTCTGCTATTTCTGCTGCAGGTATTTCTGGATCTGAAGGTTTATTCGCTGCTATCAACTCTAGAGGTTTAGTATTTAACAATGCTGACTTTGGAGGTTCAGAAGCTACTGACGGTTTAGCTGACTTTGATTTAATTCTACAAGAATTAGACAAACAAGGATCAATTGAGGAAAACATGTTATTCTTAGATAGAGGAACTTCTCTAGCTATTGACAATATGTTAGCTGCTCAAAACTCTTACGGTACAGGTGGTACATCTTACGGTGTTTTCAGTAACAGCGAAGATATGGCATTAAATTTAGGTTTCTCTGGTTTCAGAAGAGGTTCTTATGACTTCTATAAAACTGACTGGAAATACTTAAATGACTCTACTACAAGAGGTCTAGTTGGTGATGTTGAAGGTGTATTTGTTCCTGCTGGAACTTCTACAGTTTACGATCAGCAATTAGGTAAAAACATTTCAAGACCATTCTTACACGTTAGATACAGAGCTTCTGAAGCTGACGACAGAAGAATGAAATCTTGGATCACTGGTTCTGTTGGTGGAAACTACACAAGTGACGAGGATGCAATGAACGTACACTTCTTATCTGAAAGATGTCTGTGTGTTCAAGCTGCAAACAACTTTATCTTGTTGAAATCTTCTGATGGAGTTATCGGTGACTAATAATTACCAATAGTAATTTTTACCCTCGTTGTTCTGACGAGGGTAATTATTACCTTTATTAACATTTATATTATATTATATCATGAAAAAAGAAAAAACAGCATCAAGCTGGGAAATAAAAGATAGACTTTACGTATTAAAGTCTGGCGTTCAACCACTAGTTTTTACATTACCATCAAAACATACTAGAAGAAAATCATTATTATGGTTTGATGAAGAAAGTGGATCACAAAAAGAAATTAGATACGCTACAAATCAAGCTTCACCTTTAGTTGAAGAACAAAAAGGATCAGTAACACTAGGTCATATTATTTTTAGAGATGGGACTTTAAGTGTGCCGAGGCAAAAACAAAATTTACAAAAACTACTTTCTTTATATCACCCTGCAAAGGACATTATATATAAAGAACATGATTCAGTAGAAGAAGCTAAAGATGATTTAGAATATATGACTTTAGAAATAGATGCATTAGTTGCAGCAAAAGACATAGAAATAGATCAAGCAGAAGCTATATTAAGAGTAGAGATCGGTTCTAAGGTTAATGACATGACTTCTAAGGAGATTAAAAGAGATTTATTAATCTTCGCTAAAAGAAATCCTGCTTTATTCTTAGATTTAATTCAAGATGATAACGTAGAATTAAGAAACTTTGGTATAAAAGCTGTTGAAGCTGGAATATTAAAGCTGTCTCCGGATCAAAGAAATTTTACTTGGGCTAGTAACGGAAGAAAAGTATTAACAGTTCCGTTTGATGAACACCCATATTCTGCATTAGCAGTATTTTTCAAAACTGATGAAGGTATAGAGATATATAAAAACATCGAAAAGAGACAATAACAATTGTAGGTGGGGCCTACTTTTGTAGGCCTTTTCCTATAATAAAAAAATAACATGAGTGTAAATATAGATACAGTTTATCAAAGAGTATTAAACATTGCTAATAAAGAGCAAAGAGGTTATATAACACCGCAAGAATTTAATTTATTTGCAAATCAAGCACAAATGGATATATTCGAGCAGTATTTTTACGATTTAAATCAATTTAGCAGAATACAAGGCAATGATTCTACATATTCAGATATGGTTAGTATTTTGCAAGAAAAGATAGATGTTTTCGAAAAGTTTAGACAAAATGTTAGTATGTCTTCTGGAGGCGTTGGCACTTTACCCACTCATTATAGAATGGGTGAGCTATACTACAACAACTCAGGAAGCTATGTTGAAATTGAAAAATTACAACAAAATGAACTACACCATTACATAAATTCCCCTTTAACAACACCATCCGTTTCACTTCCTATATATGTTAACACATCAGCTAGTGCTATACAAGTTTATCCAGTCACTATAACTTCTGGAGTAACGTGTAACTATATAGCTAGACCCGCTACTGTAAAATGGGCTTATACTGTAGTTTTTGAACAAGCTATGTATAATTCAAACAATAGTGTGAACTTTGAACTACATGAATCAGAGGAAACAGAATTAGTTATAAAAATACTTTCTTTAGCTGGAGTAATGCTTAAAGATCCTAATATGTATCAAATAGCTAGCACAGAAGACCAGAAATCAATACAACAAGAAAAACAATAATAAATGGGATTATTTCAAGGAACACAACAAAACTACTACACTACTGCTTCTAGTTTCGGAAATTATCAAACTATAAGTCTTCAAGATATAATTAACAACTTTGAAATAGCTTATGTTGGTGAGGGTAAAATAATACCAAAACAAAAAAGAAGCAATATAGTATTTTTTGCTAAAAGAGCTTTACAAGAGTTAAGTTACGATACTTTAAAATCAGAAAAATCACAGGAGATAGAAATATCTCCAAATCTAGTTATGACATTACCTCATGATTATGTTAATTATGTTAAATTATCGTGGAAAGATACATCTGGTGTAGAAAGAATAATATACCCTACTGATAAAACAAGTAACCCTTTGTCTATTCTTCAAGATGGAGATTATAATTATTTATTTGATAGTAGTAGCAACTTATCAACATCTACTGATGCTGACACTTGGACATCGTTTAAAGCATCTTCAAACTCAACTTCAGACACAACCGTTAATGATGATGGTTTTGATACATCTACGTCTAACGGTGGTAGGTTTGGTATTGAGCCGTCAAAAGCTCAATCAAATGGAGTTTTTTATATAGATCCATTAAAAAATAGAATACATTTTAGTGCTGATATAAATGGTAAAACAGTTACTTTAAAATACATATCTGATAGTTTAGCTACAGATGATGAAATGAAAGTACATAAATTTGTTGAAGAAGCTATATATAAATATATTGCTCACGCAATTTTAGCTTCATCTTCAAATGTACAAGAATATATAGTTGCTAGATTTAAGAAAGAAAAGTTTGCAGCTATAAGAAACGCAAAATTAAGATTATCTAATTTAAAAATAGAAGAGTTAACTCAAGTAATGCGAGGTAAGTCTAAACAAATAAAACACTAGCACATGCCAGAATTAAAACACCATTTTCGTCTAGGTAAAATGAATAAAGACCTTGACGAAAGATTAGTTAACAATGGCGAATACAGAGATGCATTAAATATAGAAATTGCCAGCTCTGAAGGTTCAGATGTAGGTTCAGTACAAAACATACTAGGTAACAAGATTGAAAATGTAAACACATATAATTCTGATACAAAGGTGTATACTTACTGGGCTAATTCATTTGGTTTGTCAAATGCAAAATGTGTTGGTTCTATTAGAGATACTGAAAACGAAAAAATATACTGGTTTTTAACATCTGACTCAGCTGATTGTATTATAGAATTTAATCAAACAAATAAAGAAATATCACCAGTACTTGTTGATACACAAAATATATTAAACTTTTCTAGCGATAATTTTATAACAGGTGTAAACATATTAGAGGGTTTGTTGTTTTGGACAGATAATGTTCATGAACCTAAAAAAATAAACATATCTAAGTTTAAAAAAGCAACAAACAACACGTTTACTCATACGCAAATAAATGGTGGTAATTTTATAGAAGATCATATTACTGTTATAAAAAAAGCACCTATTAACGCTCCAACGTTAACAATGTCTTCTTCTAAAAGATCAGGAATTATAGAATCATCTACAAGTTATAACTTTACTAGTGGTGGCGATCCTTTGCCTACAACCACACCTGCTTTTACATTAACATTTAATCCAGCACCTAACTTTATAGTTGGAGACACTATTGTTCTTAGTGCTAGCGAAGACGATGCTAATTTTGAAGATGAAATAGAAGTAAGAATTAAAATAGAATCTGTAATATCAAACACTAGTTTTTCTGTTGTGTTACAGTCTGTGTCTAGCTTAGTACCTACAGAAACTATAGTTTTTAAAGCTGTATTAGAACAGGAAGAACCTTTATTTGAATTTAAATTCCCTAGGTTTGCGTATAGATATAAGTATGAAGATGGTGAATATTCATCGTTTTCTCCTTTTTCGGAAATAGCTTTTTTACCTGATGAGTTTGATTATAACCCTAAAAAAGGTTATAACTTAGGAATGACTAACAATATAAGAAGTTTAACCATATCTGGTTTTAAACCATCTGATATACCTTATGATGTAAAAGAAGTTGATTTACTATATAAAGAGTCAAACTCCACGAACGTATATAGTGTTAAAACTTTTGACAGTGATGACACTGAGTGGACTAGTAATAGTTTTAATATAGAATCAGAAATAATCTATGCTACATTACCTAGTGATCAACTATTAAGACCTTGGGATAATGTGCCTTTAAAAGCTAAAGCACAAGAAATGATAGGTAATAGATTGATATATGGTAACTATACTCAAAACTACGATTTAACAGACTATAACAATAACATTGTAAAACCTAAATTTGACGTTATAATAGAACAACCCACGAATAAATCTGTTGTAGTTAAATCACCTTCTAAATCTATAAAATCACTAAGAACATATCAATTAGGTGTAGTTTATAAAGATAAATATGGTAGAGAAACACCTGTTTTAACTGATAACTCAGGTTCTAAAAAAATTGGTAAAAAATCTGCTGATAATTATAACAATATAAACGTAAAACTTACTAATCCAACATATCCATCTTGGGCAACTCATTTTAAATATTACATAAAAGAGCCATCAAACGAATATTATAATTTAGCTATGGATAGATGGTATAATGCAGAAGATGATAATATTTGGTTAAGTTTTCCTTCTAGTGAAAGAAATAAAGTACAAGAAGATAGGTTTTTAATATTAAAGAAAAAACATGACTCAGATGATTTTGTAAAAGAAGATGCAAAATATAAAGTAATAGCAATATCAAATGAAGCTCCAGATTTCTTAAAAGAATCTAAGAAAAGTAAAGGTATAATGGACACTAACTTTTTAGCATCTGGTTTTCCACAAAAAGAAGGTACTTTTGTAGATATTGGTGCTACTGAATTTGAACAAAAAACTTTTGGAGTTGGTGAAAACAGTAATCCTGAAATTATATCAAAATCAGATTTATATATAAGATTTAGAGCCGGTGGTAATTTATCTAAATATTATGAGGTTGTTAGCTTTGCTAAGGTTTCAAACCCAGATAGATATAGAATTACTATAGATAAAGTTTTTAAAGAAGATGTTAGCTTTGCTGGAACAGCTGGTTCACCTATATCTGACTTAAAACTAGAAATAGCACAACAAGTAATGGAAAACAAACCTGAATTTACAGGTAGATTTTTTGTTAAGGTATATAAAGATCAAACATTACAAAACAATATACTTAGTAAAATCAACCAACAAACAAGTTATGGTATTGTTGCTAAAGAAAAAATGTTTGTAATAAAAAACAAAAGCAATAGTAAAAGTTGGTGGAGAGATGCTAACAAAGGTAATGGTGATGTAAACGCTGGTTGGTTTTTTGATAACAACAATACTTACAACAACCATGATACTGGTGGTGGTAGCTTAGATCCTACAAAAAGAAGAGAAGGTAAGATAATTGGAGGTAAAAATTCTGGTTACGGTATACAAGCTGGTAGAAAAACAATATCAATAGCTTACCATTGGTTTGGAGGTAAAGATAGAGATGGTTGGAGAGCTAAATGGAATCAGTTTCCTAGTGATGACGATGACCAGCAATATAAAGATTTTGTTAACGCGTTAGAAAATGATGGTATGAAGTTTAGGTTAACTGACGACCCAACTAACACTGTTTATGAAATAAAAAAACATTTAAGAACTCATTTAGTTGCTTATGATCAATCTAGAGTGAAAATAGGTAAGTTTGCTAGCATGAGAGTTATAAGATGGACTTTAGCTTTAGACAAACCTATAAAATGGTCACCAGAAACAAATGTAACAGGTATAATAAATAATAAAAGTAATAGTACTGGTTTTGAGTTTTTAACTCCTTATAACGACGATAAAGAGTTTACTACAGATAATCCAGCTATATGGGAGACAGAGCCATTAGAAGATGTAGGTTTAGATCTATACTATGAAGCTAGTAATGCATACCCTATTAATCAACATGGTAACATGCATACTTTAAACTGGCACAACTGTTATTCTTTTGGTAATGGTGTAGAGTCAAACAGAATAAGAGATGATTTTAATGCTGTTCAAATAGATAAAGGGCCTAAAGTTTCAACTATATTAGCAGAGCAGTACAAACAAGAGGTAAAAAAGACAGGTTTAATATTTTCAGGTATATTTAACTCTACATCTGGAATAAATAGAACAAATCAATTTATAATAGCTAATCCTATAACTAAAGATTTAAACCCATACTATGGTAGTATACAAAAATTGTATTCTAGAACTAGAGACGGTGATTTAATTACTTTATGTGAGGATAAATCTTTAAAAATATTAGCTGATAAAGACGCTTTATATAATGCTGATGGTAATGCCAATTTAACATCTGTAAACAGAGTTTTAGGCCAAGCAATACCTTACGTAGGAGAGTTTGGTATAAGCAAAAACCCTGAATCTTTTGTTCAATATGGTTTTAGATCTTATTGGGCTGACAAAAATAGAGGTGTTGTTTTAAGGTTATCAAATGACGGTTTAGAAGAAATATCTGATAAAGGTATGTCAGATTTTTTTAGTGATAACTTAGCTGTAGCAACAAGTGTTGTTGGTAGTTATGACAATGACAAAGGTTTGTATCACATAACTTTAAATAACAATACAATTAGCTATAAAGAAAATGTTAGAGGTTGGACCACTAGATGTTCTTTTATACAAGAAAGTGGCGTAAGTTTAAACAATAAGTTTTACACATTTAAAGATGGTAACTTATGGGTTCATTACTCTAATGATTTAAGAAATAATTTTTATGGTGTTCAATACAACTCTACTATAAAGTTATTAATAAACGATGCTCCAAGTTCTGTTAAATCTTTTACAGCTTTAAACTACGAAGGCTCACAAGCTGTACAATATACTTATGATATAGACCCTAATGATGGAGAAACTGATTCACAAGTAAAAACAAAAAACGGTTGGTTTGTTAATAGTATTACTACAGACCAACAAACTGGTTCTATAAAAGAATTTAAAAACAAAGAAGGTAAATGGTTCAACTATATAAAAGGAGAAGCTACAACATTATCTAATTTAGATACAAAAGAGTTTTCTGTACAAGGTATAGGTAATCCTTCTGTTGTCGGATCATTAGTGCCACAATATGTAATAACGGTTTCAGACACTGGAGATCAAGATTAAAATATAAAAAATGCCAAATAACTATACAGTATCATCACTTGAAACGCCTACAGGAATAATAGAGACACCAGGAGATAACGTTAGCAACTCAACGCCCACGTATATACTAACTTTAACACCTGATCCAGGATATTCTATAACTCACAGTAATTTTTCAGCTAGTTCATTGCCAAGTGAAATAAGTAGTGTTACGTTTGCTCAAAACGGAGAGCTTGTTATAGCTACTGCAACTTTTGCAACAAACTTTATAATGCCAGCTAATAATGTAAATTTACTAATAGATATTGATGGGTCTGCACAATTAAAAAATTATACAATAGCAGGCGTGTATAGCACGATAGAAACAAATACAACTAGTAGTAGCGTTAGTAATGTTGCTTATAGTAATAGTGGAAATTATACAACTTCAGAATTAATGTTTACTAAAACTTTTACAGCAAGCTCTGCTACTGGAACAGGTTTTAGTGGTTATTACTTTGAGCAAGAACCTTATATAAATTTTAGTAGTATGGATCTTTTTGGTGAAACAAGTAATTATACTGTTACAACATCAAAAACATATTCTTCAGGAAAACTTACGTCTAAAACTTTTAATATATCTTATACTTATCCTGCTAAAAACGTATCAGGTGACTCTATATCTTTTATAGCTAATGCTGTAAAAATATACACTGAACCTTTAGAAATAAAAAGTTACAGTATAGTTAAAAACAACTTAAGTAAGTTTGGTGAAACTAGAGCATTGAGAGTGTATGGTGCGCCTGGTTCTAAATTTGATTTAACAATAACAAAAACAAGTGGAGATACATATGACTTTACATCAGATACTTTTACATCGTCTTCTACATTAGATGATGATAGAACAATACCCGATGTTGGTTATTATGATTATGATATAATATTCCCTGGTGGTTCAGCCGCTGATAACTCAATAACACAAGATACAAATTATACTTTTGTTATAGCAGCGGGCACAAACACAGCTTTAAGTTTGCAGTCTCCGTTACAGTCTACGTTTGATATAAAACAATTACTAGACAAATCAATTACTATAAGCGTTTCTGATAGTGGAAGCACAGGGTATACTATATCAACTTTTGACCCTATAACAGGTTCTGTTGGAGAACAAGATCCGGTTTTAGAATTTAATAATACATTTACAATTGCTTATAGCAGCGCTATAACTATAACGTCTCAACCAACTATTAGTAATCTTATTCCAACTCCTTCTGATCCAGGTGATACTGATGTTGCTTTTTCAGATATAAGTTTATCTCAAGGTGCTACAAACACGGTAAACTTAACTATACCTAAAAGTTATATTTATGAAATAGGAGAAAGTAATGTGGCTTATAATTTAGATATAGCTAGTTTTATAAGTGTAGCTACAAATACTCAACCGGTTGCAACTGCTCAAACTAGATCAGCTATTAGTGCTGTAGGTAAAAGTTTAACACTTGCTGGTACAGATGCAGAAAACTCACCACTTACTTTTGCTATAGCTAGTAATCCAACCAATGGTACGTTGAGTAACTTTAATTCAAACAATGGTTTTGTAGTATACACATCTAACTCTGGTTATACAGGATCTGATTCGTTTACATTTACCGTTAACGATGGTGCTTTAACAAGTACAGCTGCTACAGTAACGTTAAACGTCGCTGCACAAGCAATAGCTCCAACATCTACAGAAACTTTCTCATGGAGAGAAGGTTCTGGCTCATATACACAAACCGTAGGGGTTTGGTCTGGTTCAACTACGTATACTAACTTAACAGCTGGTAGTAGTACCGTAACAATACTTGTTGAAGGTTGGTCATTAGATAGTATACACGGAGGTTATCCAAACTATGTTGATGGTTTTGAGGATTTTGATGTTATCTATGAGTTTAAATATGGTAATACATTATTAAATTCTGGTGCTTTATTTATAAACCAATCAACTTCTAATATTGGACCTTATGGTGCTGATTTAGATTTTAATTCAAGAAATATATCTATACCAAGTAGCCATAACGGCGGTAGCGGATTAATATCTGGTGGAGCTTATACATTAGACGTTAAATTAACATACAATAATAATTAATTATGCCTTCATTAACATTAACATTTGCAAATAAAATAAACGACTCACTACAAGTTGGAGATACTTTGTATTATACAAATAATGGCACTGATGTTATTGAAATGGGTGTAGTCACATCACCTTTGTCAACAACACAAATACAATTAACAGTTGCTAGCACTTTAGTTTTACCTACAACTAATAGTTTTATATTGTTTAGTAAAGACAATAAAGCTAACTTGTCTAGTTTAGTAGGTTATTTTGCAGAAGTAGAATTAACAAACGATTCTACATCAGCAGCAGAACTGTTTACGGTCAGTGCAGAGATGGTAGAAAGTAGTAAATAACACGAAAAAAGTGTAATAATATAATAATAAACAACACATTATGGATCCAATATCAATGGGTGTAAGTGCGTTAGGATCTATTGCCGGTGGAATGATAGGAAGCGGCAAGCGAAAAAGAGAGCAAAGACAAGCTCAAGCTGAGTTTGATAGAAACAAAGCTAGATATGAATCTCTTGATACATCTAACCAGTACACTAATTTAGAAAACACATACGAAGACTTAACAGTAAACACTCAGGCTGCTGATTTTGCAGCTCAACAACAACAACAGGTATTAGCAAATACTATGAGTGGTATGCAAGGTGCTGCTGGTGGTGGTGGTGTTGCTGCTTTAGCACAAGCTATGGCTAATCAACAGTCTGCTAATATGCAGGCTGCATCAGCTGATATAGCTAGACAAGAATCTAGTAATCAAGCTGCACAAGCTCAAATGGCTGGAAGTTTACAAATGGCTGAAAGAGCAGGTGCTGAAAAATCTAGAGCTGCTGAATTAGACAAAACAGAAACGTTGCTAGGTATGTCACAACAGAGACTGTCTGCTGCAAATCAAGCTAGACAAGCTGCAACACAAAGTATAATAGGTGGTGTAACTGGAGCCGCTACAATAGGACTACAAGGTGCTTTAGGCGGCGACGGTAGTTTTATGGAAAACTTAGGACTAGGTAAATAATAGACATGGGAAATCAAGCATTAATAAAAGGAGCTGCTTTAGTTGCTCCAAAATTTAACGATATAGGAGCTGTGGTTAGTAAAGCTACTTCAAGTATTGGTGAATACTACGCTAATCTTAGAGCAGAAAAAAAGCGAGAAGAGAGAGCTCAAAAAGCTAAAGTAGAAACATATTTAAATAATATGCCTGCTGGTATAGAGCTTAGCAAAATACCACCTGCTCAACAAGAAAACGTAGCTAACTGGAGTAAACAAATGAAGTTTAAATATGCTGAAGCTGCAAGAATTTTACCTACATTAGAAGCTGGATCAGAAGAGTATGTTGAGGCTATGAGCACAATGACTAATATAAAAAACTCTTTTGTTAATTTAAATAATAACTTAGAAACATTTAAAGCTAATAAAACAGAATATTTAAAAAGTAGCTCTTCAGGAGCATTATCTAAAGGTAACGACTCTAAACAAGGTAATTTGCTAGCTAGTATTTATACTGATGAATCAAATATGATATTTGATGAAAATGGTAATATGGCTTTTCAAAACGGTGATGCTGTTGTAAATATTAATGATGTACCTGATTATTTTAATAAAGATTTTAAGAGTGCTGATACGCTTATAAATATAAACTCAGATATATATAATGCTGGTCAAAAGTTAGACCCTACTATGTCTAACATGTATAGACAAAAAATATTAAATATGATAAGACAAGGTGGTAGAGAAACTACATTGTCACTAGCTACAGATGATTTAATACAAGAAGGTGGTTTAGGTATTGTAGATCAAGATTTATTATATAACCCTGAAAGACAAGAGGAACTAGAACAGGTGGTTGTAGACAATTACATGAACATATTAAATAGCTCAGCTAATTCTGGATATGCTAAAAAACAAGCAGCTTCTGCAGCCGCGTTAGCAGCAAAAAATAAAAATAAAGGAAACAATAGTTTTAACTATGGTCAAAGAATAAACGCTGACTTAGAGATATATCAACAAAAATCTTTAGACACATACAAGTCAATATCAACAAACCTACCAAAATTTAATGACCCTAAGTTAAAAGTTGATTTTCTTAATAAAACTTTAAAACAAGGTAATTCACAAGCTTTAGAAATTAAATTAGATGATGATGGTATTTATATAGAGTTTGAAAACGAAAGAGGTAGGATTGAAAAATTAGATCCAGGCTTTAAACTTGATGACCCTGTTTCTATGGTTGATTTTATTTTAGATAATATTGGAGGTGATTTAGATGCCGATGCTAGAGAAATTGTAAGACAAACAATGCTTAGAGAATCTAAAACCGAAGGTTTATAATATGAATAATTTCGCAGAACTTGTTAGAGATCTTTACGGTAAATATGCGCCAGATGTAGATATTAACGAAAAGTTTAAATACATAGTTGATAATGATTTAAACGTTAGTGATTTCGTAAAAGAGTTTTACGGAAAATACGCTCCGGAAGAAAACCTACAAGAAAAGGAAGATTATATATTTAAAAATTATTTTCCAGATCAATATAACGTTAATACTATAAAATCTAAACCTAAAGAAATAGATCCTAGTGATTTTGAAAATACACAAGAAAAAAATACTTTTCTTGAAGATTGGTTTGGTAAAGGTCAAGTCACAGACTTTTTTGGTGATTTTATAAGAGCTGGTAAATCAGGTTGGCACGGTGGAACAAGCGTAAACGAATCTTTTGATTTATTTAAAAAAGGCAAGGACATGACGGATGAAGAAGTTGTAGAGCTTGTTAAAAGATTTAGAGAAATGGAAGGCGCTGGTCAAACAGACGAAATGCTAGCTTTTTCTGAAAGATTTGAAAAATTAAAAGAAAAATATGGTGGTATTGGAGGAACTTTAGCGGCTTGGTGGGATAATCCAACCGTTATGGCACAATACACAACACAATCTTTAGTTCAAATGGCTGCATCAGCTTTAGACAGTGAAGAAGTGCTTGGAACAGCCGCTGCTTCATCTGGAGCAGGAGCGTTAGCAGGCGCTGGAACAGGTGCGGCATTAACTTCTGTTGGAGGTCCTTTTGCTATTTTTGGTGCAGCTGCTGGGGGTATTGGTGGTGGAGTTGGAGGTTTTATGGGTGGATTATCTGGTGCTATGGAAACTGGCTTAACAACAGCTCAACTTGTACAAGAAACAGCTGAAGAGCAAGGTTTGAATTGGGCTACAATGACTGATGAAGAAAGAATAGGTTTTATTAGAAAAGCAACAAATGATGAAAAATCATTTAATGATATAAAAAGTAAAGCATTAGCAAGAGGTATAACTATAGGTGCTATAGATGGTCTTGTGGGCGCTGTTTCAGCTGGAGCAGGTAAAACAATATTTTCTGGTGTGGCAAAAACTAGCTTAAGCAAAACAGCTGGTTTAGCGGCTACAGGTGGTATAGCCACTTTAGAAACAGCTGGTGGTATGGCTAGTGAATATTTTGGTCAAAAAGCAGCTGGTCAAGAATATAATTTAGAAGAAATAATGATTGAAGGTTTTGCTGATAAAACCTTTACTGGTATTCAAGCTGTAAAATCTTTAAATCAAGGTGTACCAAAATATACATTAAACGGTCAAAAGCTTAATGGAAAAGAGTTTAGTGATGCTTTAAAAATAATGGACGATGAGGCTTATGTTAGCGCTAATATAAAAATAGAAAATTCTCCTGGTGTACAAAAACTAGTAGACAATAGAAAAGAAAACATAAATATAGACCAAGATATTAATAGTAAAATATCTGATATAAATGATAGGTCAGAGGCTATAAAGCTTGAAAAACAAAAAAGAGCATTAGAAAATAATAAAACTGAATCAGGTAAAATTAGACTTGCTCAAATAAAAAATAAAATATCAGATTTAGAAAAAAAGTATGAAAACTCTAAAGTAGATGTTTCTATTGAAAATAGAAAAAAAGCAATAGCTAATGCTTTAGACACTAAGTTTGAAAAGCAATTTAATAAAAACTTACAAAGTGTACAAGATTTTGCTGATCAAAAAGGTTTAGATATAGACATAAATGAAAACGAGGATACTTATTTTCAAAAAATAGCTGATGCAACAGGTCAAACGTTAGAACAAATAAAACAAAAAGCTGTTGGTAGTGATGGTGCTTTTATTGGTAAGGGTAAGATATTTATAAATAAAACTCAAGCTAAAAAAATAGGTGCAGTAAATGTAGCATCACACGAAGTCTTACACCCTGTTTTAAATGCTTTGGTAGGTGGTACAAAAGCACAACAAAATCTTGTTAATGGTTTTAAAAACAAGCTAAACAGCAAACAAAGAGCAATGATGGACAAGTTTATGGGTACTCAACCAGAAGGCACTGAGTATTTAACTGTTTTTACTGATAACTTTGATGCTATTATGGCTGAGCAAAATATAACTCAAAAAATAAGTGATTTCTTTAGAAACATGTATGTTAAGCTTGGTTATGAAAATATAAATTTTGACAGCGGTGAAGGTATATATAACTTTTTAAAAGAATATAGTAAAAGTACTAGAGAAGGTAAATTAAGTGATAGAGCTACACAAGCTATAGATAAAGCTGAAGCAAAAGTTGATACTAAAATAGGTGATGTAGATAGATCTTCTAAAATAGCTGATTTTTCTAAAACATCTCAAGAAGCTAAAGAAGTAAATGATATTTATAATTCTACAGCTAACAAAACTGAAGCCGGTTTTAATATAGCTATGAAATATAGAGGTATGGCTGAAAATACTTTTAAAAGCATCAGAGATGGTGGTAACTATACTCAAGACCAAATAGATAAATTAAACGAAAACAAAGACGACATTATCGCTATGATGTTGTATGATAAAATACCTAGTCAAAAAAAGGATTCAAAAGCTAGAAACGTTTTAGGTTTAGTACAGGATTTTATAAAAGAAAAACAAAAATATGGTAACCCTGCTGCTTATATAAATACATTTTTTAAAAGCAGATCTAAAGAGGTTATAAACTATTTTGTTCCAGATGCTGTTGTAGAAAGCATGAACGACAAAGAAGGTAATGTTAAATCTTCTGTTGCTAAAAAATCTAATACAACAACTAATAAAGATCAAGGTCCTGCCGCTAGAGCGTTAACAGATTTTAATGATTTAATGATTAACGACGAAAACTTTATAACATCAGATATATATAATAACATAAAAAGCTTAATAATAAAAAACATAAGTTTACTTTTAAGTAAAAATAAACTAAATGTTAATGAAATGACCAATGTTATTGAAAAAGAAATTTCAAATATTATCAAAAAAGCACAGGGTAAAATATCTAAAGTAGATGGTAAAGTTGTAATATCTAATGAATATAATAATTTTGTAAGAGATGGTTACGAAGGTGGTATAAAATCTTTACCTATTAGGGTTATAAAAGATAGTTATTTAAATAAATTATTTCCTAGTAAAAAACTAGGCAAGATTGATTTACAAAATAAAAAAGCAGATAATCCGAATCTTAAAAAAGACAGCAATTATAGAATAGACAAACTAGAAATAAAGAAACCAACTATAGGTAATTGGGTTAAATATTTTACAGAAGGTGGTTATACAACTTTACTAGCTAAACAAAAAAAATATGCTACTGAAATAGCTAAAGCTGTATCTTTAAAAGTAACCAGAGAATCATTAACAGATCCTGTTATTTTACAAGAAATAATAGCCAAAAGTACTTTAAACGAAAACATTACACCTGAAATAGTAGAAGGTTATCTAAACACGCTAGAGTCTACTTTAGATACAAAGTCAAATGAAGCTTTAGGGTTTGATGATCTTGATTTTAGTAGAACTGAAACTAGAACTGAAATAAAAGAATGGTCAAAAGGTAATTTAAAACTAGATGATTTAAGTATTAAAGTAAAACAGTTTGTTCAAGATAGGTTTATAGATATGGGTATTAGCCCTGAAAAAATAAATTTTGTTAAAATGATAATGAAAGACACTTCAATAGGTGAATTTCAAAGACTTGGAAATATATGGAGGGTTGTTGCTGGTAAAAAAATTGTTGATGAGCAAGTAATGAAAACAATGAAGGCTGAAGCTCAAAAAATAATTGATATAATGCCTGGAGAGCTTTTAGAGGTTATAGGTTTAAAATGGCTAGGCGTTCATTATAGAGGTATAAACTGGACGGCATCAGAGCAAAAAGCTATAATTAAAAAAGCTAAACAAAATAAACTAAGTAAAAGATCCCAAGAATTATTTGATAAAATAAACTTAGAACATGTATCTAAGCATGTACAAGGAGATTATTCTTTTAAACTGGCTTTAAAGTTTGCTGCTGAAAAAAGTTTAAGCAAACAGCAACAAATGTTAATTGATGAAAGGGTTAATATAAAACTAGCTAATGAAGCTAATTCTGCTTTGACAAACTTTATGGTATCATTGATGGACGAGTCTAAAGCTTCTGAAGGATATTTGTTTAACATGCTTCAATTACAAACTAACATAGTTGATGGTTTTAGAGCATTTTCTACACTAGAAGCTATGTATTTAGAAGAAGGAGCTTTAGTTCCTCCTCTTACAAAACAAGGTAATATAATAGCTGAACCAACAGCGCCTAAACAACCAAAAGAGCTTACAGAAAAAAGTATTAAAGCTTTTGAAAAAGCTAAAGAGATATATCCTAAAAAATTAGAAAATTATTTTGCTAAATGGGAAGCTACAAAACATTGGAAACAAGAGCTTGCGAAAGCCAAGAAAAGGTTTCCTAAACTTAGCTTAATAGAACAAAAGAAAAAAACTGTATTACAGTTAATGCCTAAGAACGAACATTTATTTCCAAACGCATTAAGTATGGGTAAATTATTTTTATCTTTATTTAAAAAAGGTTTTGATTTAAAAACTATTAGTAAAATATTTAGCGAACACAAAACATTATACGCTCCTAAATGGGTTTGTGATTTAATAGATGTTGGAGGATCAACAAACCAATCTGGTAGTAGAAGAATATTTTTCTTACCTGAAAATGTTAGAAAAAATATATTTGCAACAGAGAATAGCCAAGTTTTTCAAGAAAAAGTTATAGATGACAACACTTTAGATCTTAGCAAAACAGAACAATCTAACTCTGATCAGTTCAATAAAATACTAGAACAAACAAAAGGTGTTGACTCTGTTAAAAGATTTTCAGATGCTGCTGCTAAATCAAGAGGAGCTAAAAAAGGTTTATACGACTGGTTTATACCACCATCTGCTGAAGATTTTTCTGGTTTACTTTATAAGTTTTTAGGCAAAGGTAAAATAGGGGATAAGCAGATGAAGTTTTTTAAAGATAAACTAATAAACCCGTTTGCTTCTGCTATGGCTGAAATAGATAGAAGAAAACAACAAATGTCTAATGAGTATTTAGCGTTAAGAAAGAAAATGCCAGGTGTTAAGAAAATGTTAGGAAAAAACACTGGTTATAATGAATTCACATATGATAGCGCTGTGAGAGTTTATTTATGGGATAAAGCTGGTTTTGAAATACCTGGTTTATCTAAAAGAGATCAAACAGAGTTAGTTAAAAAAATAAAAGAAAATGCTGATTTAAAGTTATATGCTGACACTTTAGGTGTGATAAGTAAGCTTAAAGATGGTTGGGTTAAACCAAGTGAAAGTTGGTTAGGTGGTAATATACCTACAGATCTTAGCGATATAAATCAAAAAGTAAATAGAAAAGAGGTTTTAGCTGAATGGGTTAAAAACAAAAACGAAATATTTAGTAAAGAAAACTTAAATAAAATTGAAGCTATATATGGCACAGATTTTAGAGAGTCTTTAGAAGAAATATTAGGTAGAATGGAAAGAGGTTCTAATAGACCTATAGGTTCTAATCAAAACAAACTTACTACTAGGTTTATGAACTGGGTTAATAACTCGGTTGGTGCTATAATGTTCTTTAATGCTAGATCTGCAATATTACAGACTATATCTATGGCTAACTTTGTTAACTTTAGTGACAACAATATATTTGCAGCGTCAAAAGCTTTTGCTAATCAAAAACAATTTTGGGCAGATTTTACCATGTTGTTTAATAGTGATTTCTTAAAACAAAGAAGGTCAGGTTTAAAAACAGATATAAATGAAGCTGAAATATCTAACGCTGTTGGTACTGCGCCTAATAAAGCTACAGCTGCTTTTAAATACATGTTGAAAAAAGGTTTCTTACCTACACAAATTGCGGATAGTTTTGCTATAGCAATGGGTGGGGCTAGTTTTATAAGAAATAGAATAAATTCTTTAGTTAAAAGTGGTATGACCAAGCAAGAGGCTATGGATCAAGCTATGTTAGATTTTAGAGAAATATCTGAAGAAGCTCAACAGTCTAGTAGACCTGATAGAATTAGTTCACAGCAAGCTGGACCACTTGGTCGTGTAATATTAGCTTTTGCAAATACACCTATGCAGTATGCAAGAATGCAGAAAAAAGCAATACTTGATTTAAAAAATGGTAGAGGTGATTGGAAAACAAATATGAGTAAAATACTTTACTATGGTGTTATACAAAACTTCATATTTAATGCACTGCAACAAGCGTTGTTTGCTATGGCATTTGATGATGACGAAGAAAAATTAGAAGAAAAAGAATTAGGTATATTAAATGGTATGGCTGATTCATTGTTGAGAGGTACTGGTGTTGCTGGAGCTGGTGTAGCTACAGTAAAAAATATGGTTATGGAATTAATAAGACAAAACCAAAAAGATAGACCTGATTATGTAAACGTTGCATTAAAGTCAACAACAATATCACCACCTATATCTTCTAAATTAAACAAATTAGTATCTGCAGCTAGAACATTCCAATGGAATGGTAAAGAAATAAGAGAAGAAGGTTTAAGTTTAGATAATCCAGCTAATTTAGCTGTAGGAAAAACAGTATCCGCTTTTACTAACGTGCCTTTAGATAGGGTTGTACAAAAAATAGATAATTTAAAAACAGCTACAGAAGAAGAAACTGCAGCTTGGCAAAGTATAGCTTTGGTATTAGGATGGGATCAATGGAGTTTAGGTATGAACCCATATCAAAGTAAAAAGAAATCTAGTAAAATTAAAACATATCAAGATCTGTTAAAAAAGAGAAAAAAATCTTCTAAAAAATCAAAATATAAAGCAAGAAAATGATAAGCAAACACATAAGCATGAAAGAAGCTGTGTATAGCAATACAGCTATAAGGCGAGGTATAGATAATACACCAGGAGAGTACGAACTACAAAACATGGAGTTACTTGCAAGAAAAGTATTTGAACCTCTTAGAGAGCACGTAGGTAAGCCTATAAAGATTAATTCGTTCTATCGATCAATAGAGCTTAACCAAGCTATAGGCGGATCGTCAAAATCACAACATTGTGAAGGCCGTGCAATTGATATTGATGATACTTATGGTCACATGTCTAACGCAGATATGTATGCTTTTATAAAAGAAAATTTAGACTTTGACCAAATGATATGGGAATTTGGTACAGAAGAAAATCCTAACTGGGTTCATGTTAGTTACATAGATCCAGAAACAAATAGAAACAGGTGTTTACAAGCATATAAAGATAATAATAACAAAACTCAATATAAAGTAATATGAACTGGTTAGTAAGACAAAAACAAACAAGAAGCTCAAGCTGCGACTGTACAGATAACTGCAACTGTAAGTCACCTATGCAATTTAAGGGAGCTAATTCTAAAAACTCTAGTTGTTGGAAAGGCTACAAAAAAGTAGGTACAAAAAAATCTCCAAGCGGAACTGGTGAAACGGTTAATGACTGTGTTAAAATATAGTTATGGCTATAGGTAAAGGATGTGGACCACGTGGGCTAGGCTCACCGTTCAAGAAAAGAATTAAACCTCACAAAGGAGGTATGACAGCTGCTGAAAGAAGAGAGTATAATAATAGAACTGGAGGTAATTTACAAGGCCCACAACCAGAGGGCGGTGATAGAAAAAAATCTTACTGCGCAAGATCTGCTGGTATTAAAAAATGTAAAAACCCTGACAAAAACGGTGATTGTCCAAATGACATAGCTAGAAGAAAATGGAAATGTTAAAAAAAATATAATGGATACACAAGACCTAAAAGTTTTAGCGTTGAACACATCAGCGTTTACAGTTTCAATGACTTCAGTCGAAGACATACTTAAAATAATTTTACTATTAGTTTCAATAGGCTTTACTGTTCAAAGATGGTATGAAGTACGTAAGAGGAGTAAAGATAATAAGTAGTTTATTGTTTTGCGTTTTAATATCTGCACAAGATATAAAAATAGCTGATGTTAAAAATTCAATCCAGACCGGTCCTTTAGTCAACAATAGGGATGTTGGTTTTGGATTGAAAAACATATTAGAAGAGTTGGTTCAAGATTTAGACTACAATTTAAACGAGAGAGCAAAAGACGCTTTATATGTTGAGTTACTTTATTTTGACGTTAAAAGAACACAGTCTAATATTGCTTTATATAGTAAATCTTCTAGTCAAACAGAAATAATAGCTTTAGCTAAATTTAAAAATAAAAAAGCAAAAGTAAAAGGTACATCAAAAGATATTACAACTTCTTTAATTTTATTAAATGAACAAGGTAAATTTACACAAAACAGTGTAAGCGTCGCGTTAAAAAAATTATCTGAAAACATTATTAAGAAATTAAAACTATGAGAAAACTATTGTTTTTATTATTACCATTATTCTGTTTAGCACAAGATTTAAAACTTGATCACAGTTATATAGATAGCCCAGATTTTGAAGTTGGCGACACTATAACTATAAAGTTTAATACAATACAGGTTACGGCAGACGTAGCACCTAACTTGTATATATTTGATTATGAATACAATAATAAATTGTTACAAAAGATTGAACACAGGTTTAAAGTTACAGACAACTCAGCAAATACAAATGCACAAACTTCGCTAACACATTGGGATGGTTATAAGTATAAAGTTTTAAGTACTTATGATGAAGATAATCTTTCAGCTCAATATTTACATGGTTGGTTTAACAGATCACAAGTGCAAGGAGATACTAACTCATATCCTACGGATAATGATTGGTCGGTTGAAAGAATAACAATTCAAGACGGTGTAGGTATAACATATAACAATACTTTAATTGAAGTTGATTTTAAAATTAAAGATAAAATTAATACTAATTATAGTAATTATAATAATGTAACACATCTTAACTGGATGAGAGCTGAAGATAATTCAACGTCGACAAAATATGATGTTGATGCGATGCAACAAAAAATAACATTATCTGATGTTGAAGGTGGAGATGCTGGCAGTGTTACTATAAATCTTAAAACCGAAAATGATAAACCGACACATTATAAATATAATATACTAAGTAATAATAATAGTGTAACGAGTGGTAATTTTGATGCTAATTCACAAGCTATAGTAACTGGATTAGAAAACGATATAAAATACGATATAGAAATAACTGTTGATAATGATCTTGCAAGCGATTGGTTAGATGATGTGGTTACTGTAACTGATGTATTTTTAGTATTTAAAGAAGCTATTGGAGCTGGTAGTAGTCCAAGTGGTTCAGCAAATACATTTACGCATGCAATGCAATATTTATTAGGTGAAGTTAATAACAGCGGGAACATAGACTTTGATGACTCATATGTACTGCTTAGTCATATAATGGATGAGAACGTTAGCGAATATTTTACTAGCTCTACTAACGGAGCTAAGAACGTTTGGGGCGAAAAAACTCAATATGGGTACGCTACAGACGATTATTACTTTGGACAAAAGAAACATTTTACACCTACTGATTCTAATAAAGTTTTTGATTTTGGTCATGGACTTATTGGAGATGTAGACTTTTCACATTCATTTGAACCTATAGTTG
>Ga0213865_10000046_pt1 | contig 68331 bp, 107 predicted proteins | sample PICome_6_FD_160100 | JGI IMG/M metagenome (GOLD analysis project Ga0213865, IMG submission 160100) | Coastal seawater microbial communities near Pivers Island, North Carolina, United States - PICO282 | ecosystem: Environmental > Aquatic > Marine > Coastal | place: USA: North Carolina...
TTCTAATAGATACTGTCTTTCTAAGTAATCTCGTATTAGGGAGTTTTGGAATGTTTCATCTTTAACATTACCAACAATATTTTTATTTACCTTTTGATTTGTTTTTAATTGACCGATTGTATCAGTTCTTGTTACAGTAACTTCAGCAACTTTGAATAACTTCTTTAGTTCAGTTATTCTTCTCTTCATATCACTTGCCTCTGTTCTTGTGAATCTCAATCTTAATCTTGGATACTTTGGAAGTTTAGTACCAACTTCATCGTACACCCATTGAGGTATCTTACCATCAACTACATCAACTGTTAAGAATCCATAATCATTGTGGATATGGTGTTCTGTAAAAGTTCGTGTTGGAATATCCCAAAGTAAGTAACCATGATTTTCAAGTAACTCACCATGATTTTGTTGAATCATAGAACCAGCATAAGCAATATGTTCATATCCCTCACCAAAGGTTTGTCTTTTGTGGATATCACCCAACATGGCCATATCGAATCCATCAAACATATCCACTTGGAATGAGTTTGAAGAAACGGTATAGCCAATATCTGTTTGAGCTTTGTTTACTGGTCCATGAAATAGACAGATTGTATTTTCTCCATCAACGGTATCTCCTTTAGGCCAATTTTCCTTGTCATCCAATATAGAATAGACAACAAAAGTAAGGTTATGGATATTGTAAATACCAGTATCACGAAGATAATGAATTCTATCATTTCCAAGATTTTCGATAATAGGTGTAAGAACATCGAGTCTGTGGGAATTATTTAAGTTACAATCATGATTACCTGTGATTAACACAGTTTCTCTTAACTTCGCACACTCGGTGAGAAACCAACTAATTTCGTGTACGAGTTCGGGTGACATCTCAGTTTTAGCATGAGCAATATCACCAGCAATATAAATGAGGGAATCCTCGATTTTATCTTCTTTAACTTGTTTTAGGAATTTTTTAAATACTTGTTTGTATTCTTTGTGCCTTTGTAGATTTCTAATGTGTAAATCTGCAAGGTGGTAAACCTTATTTATTATCATAAACCTTTTAGTTTTTGTGATATAATATCACCGAATCCTGTTTTCTTAGATTCTTTTAATTTATTATTTACTTCTGTGAACCCCATTTCAGATGCATCTTTATCTGTGGGTTTAATATTTTTTGTAGTGATTCCTTGATTTTGGAATTGCATAGTGTAGTATAAAGCCTGGTCTTGAGCATCCCCATCCAATAATATATTGATACTTTGAACACCCTTTTTATATATAGTATCATTTAAAGTTTTTGGAATAAATTTACCAAGTATAGGAATAGCATTTCTTTTTACCGCCATTGCATCAAATACACCCTCAACCAATGTTATTGGTTCGTTCCAATTTATTTGGTTTTCAAACATGATAACATTTTTCGAAACTGGCGGATTCTTATACTTAAACTTTTCTTCAGAGTGTATAGAACGTGCGATGAAGTAATTGAGTCTGTTATCTGAATCATAAGATGGAATAATAATACGATTGGAATACATACCAGTATCACAATAACCGATATTATATCTTGTAATATCTTCTTTAGTAATACCTCTATCTTTAACATACCTAAGAGCCTTTCTGTACACAGGTTTTACTTTACCTGTTGGTACTTTTAAAAGTGATTTAAATTCACTTGGTAGTCGTAACTCAACCTTCTCTTCTTCAGTTTCTTTTGAATATACAACATAATCATCTCCATAGATTTCATATATTTTCTTTAATTTACGAGAATCTACATGAAGTCTTTTAAGTAACCTCTGTATCTTTCTTCCTTTTGCATCACAAACCCAACAATGCCAATATTGTGTTTTTAAATTAACTTGTAACTTTTTCTTGTGATGATGGCAGAATGGACAATGGTGTGCTTGTTCATCGTTTTTCATCGATGTACCAACACCCAAAACATCATTTAATATGTTTATAACCTCTTGTTTCTCGTGATGTGAAAGCATATTTATACTTTTAACACTACAAATATACGAAAAATATTTGTAAATTCCAAATTTATATTAATATTTTTTTATTACTATCAAAATTATCTGATTCTAACCACATAACAATAGTGTACCGAATTCCATCAATAATTTCCAAAACCTCATGTGTAAAATCACTTGGAAATATAGAAACCGAACCCTGTTGTCTTGATATGGGGAAATATATATCATTACTCAAGTCAGTATAAACCCTCAAATCACCTCCTTGATAATCCGCAGTATTAGATAGTTGTAAAACCATTGTTTTATACCTTTTACGATTTTTTATATCATCGTATGTATCTTTATGTTTTTTAAAAAAAGAACCTTTGGTGTATTTTATTACCTTTAGATACTTTGGTAGTGATGTAATATTAAACTCATTTAATTTATTTAATAATAGATTACCAACTACATCATCTATATCTAAATTTACTTCATAGGAAGTTCTTATATTAGAATTTTCGTTTCCATCACCAATTAAACTATTTTTAAATCCTTTTAGTGTTGCTCTTTCTATAAACAAATCACACTCACTCTTAGATAATATATTTTTTTCTAATATCATATATCTATATGTCTTTCTGATTGTGGCCCGTTTAGAACATGAGAAAAATGTTTCATTAAATAATCGTAATAAGGACTATTAACATCAGTAATTTCATCATATTTTTGTTTTAGTGGGTTTTCATCTGGTAACATCATTTGTATAGTAGAGAAATCAGTATCTGCCCAAATGGGGAATGGTCTATATTCTTCTAACCATGGATATGTTACTCTTTCAATCCATACATCATTTGCAGATAAAGTTCTTTTCCGTACATCTTCACAGAATATTTTAGCTGCATTTGGTTTAATTGCATATGCATGATGACCTAAGAAGTTAACTTGATTTGGCCAATTTAATCCATCTTTTGGTTCTTCATAAATCATATGATGAGGTCTAATGTAACTCGGTCTACCAAAGTTAACACACATATTGAAATCTATATCAGGTATATTAGTTTTGAATATTGCATCGTGTTCTAATATTAATATAGGTTCATTTAACTTTATACACTCTTTCCATAACAAATAATGAGAAGCAAAACAAGCACCAACATTATCTGGTCTTGCGTAATTATGAAACGTATTTTCATATGGTAGAATCGATTTCCACTCATTTGGTTTAATTGCTTCAAATATTTCAATTGGTTCTTTATATCCTACATCTTTTGCACTTTGGATTGTTTGTTTTACAGACCTAACTGAATCTTCATTACTACTTATTCTGATTATAAATGTTTTCACAATAGTGTATTATGTTTTTTATCGTTTAAAAATATTTGAATAGTTTTTCTAATTGGGGATTCTGTGTTTGTTATTGTTGTAGAGTGTTCAACACCACCAGTCTGAATAACTCCCAAGTTATCACTTGGTATTATAGTTTTAATATCGTTTCCATCTTTGTATAAAAATAAACCACCTTCACTATAATCCCATTTATTATTTAAGTATATAGTAATAGAATTAGAGTAGATGCCATCGTTATGCCATGGAATATACGAACCAGGTTGCCAATAGTAATACATTATTCCTTGTATATTAACTTCTAAGTTTAATTTATCTATATCTTTTTTTATTAAATCAAATTCTAAACTATCTGTTGGTAAGTTATATATTGATACATCGTTACTAAATTGAATTATTTTATAATTCCAAAATTCTTTACTTTTTTGAAGATTATTAATTTGTTTAATAAAAACATCCCTATTATTCTTTTTGATAATAGATAACGTATCTAAATTTAATATATTTTTTACTTGTTTAACACTCATTATAGTAATTCTTTATTTATAGTATGTGATTTGTGTTCAGGTGCAATATATTCTAATTTATCTTTTTTATCAGATATGATAAAATTTTTATTATTATTTTTAATTTCTTTTAATATAGTTTTTGCCATCCAATCATATCCCAATTCATTAGGATGACCACATACATTTGAAATAAATTTTTTATTAGGTGGTAATATAGTTGTTGGAACTTTGTGTAAATAGTTATCAGTAACATCATCTAATAATTGAGTGTGTTTAGATGCAGAGTTCCAATGTGTAATTAATAAATTATAGTTATTCAATTTACAAATATCTCTCATACACTTAATATAAAATAATTGTTCAAGACACGAATCTAATGTTATATCATCTACAAAATCTATATAAGAATTTCCAATAGGTGTTCCTCCAGCTGGATTAATGTTTTTTATTTTTCCTTTTTTATAAAAAGAAAACCGAACTGGCTCAGTTAACATCCATATAATATATACATTATCATTACCAAAATTCTGTTCTTTAAAAAACTTTAGTTGACCTGATGTTGAACTTCCTGTTTTACCTAAATTTATTACTTTATCAAATCCAAGTTCTTTAGCTACAATATTTGGCCAACCAAATTCGTAAAATCTATTTCTATATTTTTTCCTTAGTTTTAACATATCATCAACTTTTGTGATTTGTTTATTAAAATCACCCCAACATCCATGACCTTCTGTCATAGAGCATCCCATTACAACTAAAGTATTCTTACCCATATATCAAATATACAAAAAATATTTTAATTTTCCAAGTCTTTTCTAAAAAACTTTCCTAATAAGTTATCATTTAGAGATAACTCGTCTGCAAGTACATTATGTGAGAATTGTTCTTGTAGTTCATAGTAGGTTAAGGATTTTTTACCTTTACAGAATCTAAGAATCCTTAATTCTAATCTATCATTAATATCTTTTCTTCTATCTTCATTCAACGCCTTTTCATTTTCACTAAACCAAAGTTGTACATTTGCGTTAGATGAACGATAATCTTGCCACTTAGATTCTTTTACCACTTTTCGTTTTCTTTTGTAACCTTTTAGTGGTGGTAGTGTTCGATGTGAATATAAGGATTTTTTCCCAATATAGTATTGACCTGTTATTCCATTTGTAATTTTGTATATGAATCCGATAGTCCCCTCGGGCATATCTGATATCTCTGTTATACATTTTCCGTTATATGTCCATCCCATAGTTAAAAATTTTGAAATCATTATAATACCTCTCTCGTACCCAATCCTTCATCCATTTCTCAGAATATAAATGCTTGTAATATTTGTGTTGGTCTAAGTTTGGATGTTTATCGTAAATTGGATTACGATTTAAATGAGGAATATTTGAATCTATACCTATTTTATTAAATAAGTATTCAACATCATTTGAGTAGTTTTCATATCTACCAATATAATTCATGTGTTTATCGTTTGTACATCCTTCATGTGTATAATAAGTTTGATTTAAAAACCATAAATCATATTCATTCGAATTTTTTAAAAAAGATTCAAAAGTCATATATCCTGTTTTTCTAATTTCATGAAAGTATGCTGATGCTATTCTTGTAAATGGATTTCTTACAAGAGTAAATTTAAAATATTCCGATAAGTTAGTCTCTAATATTCTTAGAGAATCGTGACCAGCAGGATTTGTAGTATTTGGAATGTTTCCCAAAACTTTTGACAAACTTGTGCCTCCTGTTTTTGGAATATGAACAAAAGCCCATTTGTGATGGGCATTAATAAGTAAACCCAAAATTATAGATTTAGCGTGTAACTGATTCTGAATACTTTTTCAAGTTCAGTTTTCCACCTCTAGCTTTTGCTAGATTCTCTTCGTTTCTTAAATCTTTTCCACCATCTAATTCGATAGGTGTTTTATCTTTATCTTTTCCTTGTGGAAATTTTGCGAATTCAGATTTGTTGTAAAGTTCTTCAATTGATGCCATAATAAGTATCTCCTTTGTATTATATAAATATTAATTAAGTATCGAAACGAACAATAAAGTTCATATCCATATCTGGTAAATTTTTAATTGGTGTTGGTAATTTTGCAACTGCAACCATATCTCCATCATCATCGTATAATGCAATGGTTGTAATAAATGGTGCTAAATATGAACCTGTTGGGTCTGTTTGTCTGTATTTATCATAATCATCCCAACTTCCTGTCGATGTTCCAACAGTTCCATAATATTCTTCTTTTCTTGATATATCTAAAATTTCTTTTATTTTTCGTTTGTGTGCTCTTCTATGTATTGATGGTTGTGATATATCAAATTCATACGGAGTTTTAAATAAAGTAACATCTACAGCAGAAGGGTTTTGTGAAAAATTAAATTCACCCGCTTTAACTTGTACAAGAACTTCTGTTTCGTGAATAGTTTTAGTACTTCTATATTGTGCAGTATAATTTGTAATTGGGTTATCCCATAATATTACTGTACCATCTGCATAAAATACGTTTCCATATCTAGCTTCATCAATCTCTAATTCATCAAAATCTAAAGGTACAGAAGTTTGTAATCTATTTTCTGAAAAATCTAATACCATTATATCAACAGAATCAGTATCAGTACCAAATGTTAAAATAGCCAGACCACTTTCAACATCAAAGTTTGCAATACTTCCTGTAAATATTTCATTATCGGTATCTGTTATAGTAATATCACCTGTTTGAAAATCTATACTATTAACTGTGTAGTTTGGATATTGTGAAACTATGTTACCACTACCATCATCTGAATATACAATCGTATTTCCATGGTCAGTTAGTAGTAATGAGTTCTTTTTTATACCTTCACCATATTTTTCTTGGTCAATTGATATAACATATGCGTTAGAACCAGTTTGTCTTTCGTTTCTAAAATTACCAATATCACTTACAACCCCATACATTGTAAATGGATTACTATGGTCACCATAGTACTTATGTATAATCGATTTAATTAATGGATGAGTATATACATTACCCTGCTTGTTGAAAGAACCTGTTTCAAAACTTCCTGTTTCTAAAGAACCAGATATTACTTCATAATCTGAATTAGAAACAGTAAATTGTTTATAAACAGGAAAACTCTTTTTCCAAACTGCCGATTTTGGTATATTTTTTATCATAGATTCAATACTCCTTTATATAAATATAGTGAAACAAAAAACCCCACTTTCGGTGGGGTATAAAGAATGATATCGTTCTTTAAGTTTTTTCGTGAACCTTTAAGTTTGCAACCCTAAGTGTTCTGTTTTATTTATTAAAAGTCAAGTTTTACTTTGATTAATACTTCTTTATCAAATGATTTAGGAATTGGTTGTGATGTTTTAGCAACTGCCAGTATCTCGTTTGAATCATTATATAAACCAATTGTACTGATAAAAGTTCTTGGGTCAGTTTCAAAACTTGATTCTGCAAATGAACCATCTGAACCAGTTACAAAAGTTGGGTTGTTAGAGAAGTTAAATTCTCTGTTTGTTGCTCTTACAAAGTAATGAGAAGTAGAAACATTTTCTGTTCTTCTTGCTTCGAAATCTCCTCCACCTACAATAGCGTTGTGTAATAAGAAATGATTCTTACCTTCTGTAGCTACAGATGTAGAAATAGAAGCTCCTTTACTATTATCCTTATCTATTGAAGTTCCGATTAAATCATGAATTGCAGTTGGATTAAGAATTACTAAACCTTGGTCAGGATAGAATTTACCCAATCCTTGTCCATTTGAAGCAGTTGTTGTATTAACTGTTGCTTCATTTTCAGTTCCTAAATTTAATGAACCACTTGCAACATCAAATACTCTACCAGCTTTACCAACTGTATCTGAGAATTTCTTTCCACTATCATCAATCAATGTAGAGATTCCATTAGAACCACTAATTTTCAATGACCAGTTTCCAGCATCCATTTTCTCTTTGTAACGGGCACGAGCTACATTGATTACATAGATACTATCTGAGTCATGTGTTCCAGCTGCTGATGAAGATACAAATGTGAATTGTGTATCATCATTATCCAATAGTATTGAACGATATTGAGCATAAGTTGCTTTACTTGCTAAAGTTGATGAATCTGAATTTGCTAATGATATAGAACCTTGACCAGTTCTGTGTCCATATGCAACTGCGTATTGTACAGCGGCTGATGTATCACTTGCTGGGTCAGTATTATATACATTTAGATAGTAGTTTGAACTTGCCTGAGAAACTTGTGTTGATGAAGTAAAGAAAGTTGATAAACTTCCAGTATCTCCACTCCACAATCCAGTCGTAACAACTTCAACTTTACCTGTTATTTGGTCAAATTCACCAAATCGTTTATAGATGCCTTGAGCGATTGCTCCCCCACTTGCACCTAATTTATCACCACCAGTTAAATACTGATTAATGATGGATGCTAATTGTTCTGAAGTAAGAGTACCTTGATTATCAGCTAAATACGTTGATAATTCAGTTGTTAAATTTACTCCAGCTTGTCCTGCTATTTGTGCCATTTTTATTTTCCTTTTTTACTTTAATTTTTTATCCGTTAAACGCGGAAGCTGTTCTTACCAATCTTCTTGGGTCAGTAATTGTAACAGGAATAGTTTGTGAACCACCTGTTTCGTTTCCATAAACCGTTATAGTTGTTGTTAACGCTCTTAACAGACTTGGATTTGGAATAAACGTAAATGTTAATCCAGTTTCAATTGCTGCTGTTTGTGTAATTTCATCTCCTAAGAATGATGGAGTAGTTGCTGCTCCTGCTGCTAAACCACTACCAACAATAGAACCTGCGTTTTTATTAGCAAGTATTACTGTATATCCTTGTTGTGTGTTACCACTTGGTGATGTAGTTGGTGAAAGAGTTACTTGACCAGATGATGGTGAAACTCTTATAGAAGGGATACCAAATTCAACTTTAGGTATCTTAGTTGTACCTTTTGGTAAAGTAACCAATTTATGTCTTAATACTTGAGTTTCATCGGGTGAAGCTTCAGTAATCGGAATTGCTTTAATTGCCGCATCATAATAAGCACTTCCCTTTGGGTGTGCTGGTTCGTAAAGGGTGTAATCAATTTCATCATCACCCAAAGCGAACTTTGTGATGTTTAAACCATCTCCAGCTGCTAATTTCTCTCTACCCTTCTTAGTGAGAATCGCATCTACTGTGATTTCGGTGTTATTTAAATAAGCCATAATTTAAAAATTCCTTTGTTAATGTTATTCAATATATAAATATAACTAAATCATAAAATCGTTTAATCTACCTCTAAAATTGGTTCTCCACTTCCTCTACCACTATCAGAAACTTTTAATGTATTCGGATTTGTAGTAAACGTTACAACAGGTGAACCACCATCTAAAGTTGTTGCACTTGTTTGTTTAGAACCATTATAAAACGAATTTTCCAATCCAGCAGATAAGTCTCCTGTATTTCTGTAATGTGTTGGGAAATAACCATTTAAAGGTGTAACCTCCACGATATCTCCACTTACAGTTGGATTTGTTGATTCGTTTCCATCAGAACCAGTAAATGGTAAAATATTTACAATCTTTTTATATTTGGTTGTGGATACAAATTGTCTACCTTGTGATGCATCTACTGATACGTTTTCTGGTATATCAACTTGATATGATTTTTTAAGTAAGAAAATCTTTATTCTTTCTTGAATATAATTATTATCAGAATCAAGTTTAGTTCTGATAGAGTTTCCGTTTTTACCAAATACACCAAATCCAGCTATTGATAATGAGTCTGAATCTGTTCCGATTTGAGTAAAAGAATCAGAATCAAATTCACCTTGGATTGATTCTCCTAAATTTGTGTTATCTATTGTAAATGAAATCCCTGCCATATCAGAACCTGAATTTGCAGTTATAAATCCATTTAATGTTGTATTATCCTCAGTACCAATTGTTGCAGAAAAATCTAAATGAGTTCCTACTAAAACTTTTGAAGTATCTGTATCAATAACAGAAACAAAATCACTTGATTCACCACTTAATGATGTACTATCTGATGCAGATACTATTGTCAAGTATTGTTTATTATCAGAAGATACTCCTATATCAGTAATATCAATAACCGATTTATAATCTTTTTTAACTGCAGTAGATGGTTTCCATTGTGTTTTACTTCTTTCAAGAATATGAGGTTCTATTAACAAACCTTGACTTGTTTGAGCTCTTCCTGGTATTAATGAAATGATAATATTAAATAATGATTGGTCTATGTATCTAATTAGTTGAATATATTCATAGATGTTTAAAGAATATCTATCGAAATAATAACCTCTTAATTGATTTAGTTTAGCGTAAGTAGGTTTATAATCATCAGAAGGGTCTCCTATATAATCATCAATATTAAACTTTCCAAATGATTTTACGATATCCATGTTAATCTCCTTTGTTGGAGAAAAGAATAATCCTAATCTATTTGAATCGGTAGGTGATTGGTCAAATGATTTTTTAGTTGCTCTACTTTTATAATTTAAATCAGAAATTAAAGTTTGAGTTTCAAATCTTACTTTGTTACCAACAGTGTTACCAGTTGATGGTACAACCGCCGTTACATCTCTATCATATGATTTATATTGGTATGGATATGATGAAACATTTTCAAAGTTAGATGCAATTGAAGATGTACTATATGTTCTATTAATAGATACACTTTTTATGTTAACATCTCCACTTGTATGTCTATTTTTTGGATATTCAAAATCATGTCTTAATATTAAATCAGTTGTAGAAGCAGATACATGGTTACCATCTATAGCATCTGGTAAAAGTGTATGGTTATCTATTTTTGAATCAGATAGTGGAGTTCTCCATAACCTAAATTCATCAATTGATGCAGTTAAGTTATCACCACCAATAACCAAATCACTACCACTCTTCCAAGAACTAACTCCTGTAATTTCTAAACTTGAACTTAATTTTGTTCGTATTCTACCTTGAAACGGCTCTTGTGCATATAGATAAAATACATCATTAGAACCAGTTACTGTTTTTTGTACTACTATTTGTGTATATTCATCATTATACAATGCTCCAAGATTCGTAGATGAAGAATATATGGTATCACTTCCACTTACTTTTAGTTCTATTGATGCAAGTGAACCAGTATCTTTATTTATATGTAAAGACCATCCATCAGTACTCATTATTGTTTGGTCTTGTCTTTGTTCTGTGTTTATTCTAATCTCAACAGAGTTAGGATAATCATCACTAAATGGTGATGTAAATTTTTTCCATGGAACTGTAATAGCAGCTGAACCACTTAGTAGAATAGATGCTGTTCTATCTTGATAAGTAAATGTTTGTGGAGTATCTCCATCTGGGTCAGTTGGTCCACCAAATTCCATTATTGTTAATAAGGAAGCAGGTACACCATAACAACTTAAAGCCGCAGAGATTGCTCTTTTTGTACCTTTATGTTTATAGAGATATGGTAAGTTATTTAATAATCTTCTCCAAATCTCATGTTGTCTATCCTTACCACTCATTGTGGTGGTTTGATTGCCATCTATATCTTTACCAAATGCATATTCCCACAATGCTTGACCTTGAACACCCATATCAGCGTTCCACCCAAGAGATTCCAACATATGATACAACATTGTATCATCTATACCATATTCATGTTTGTTTTCAACTCTATTACTCTTTGAAACAGCCTTAATGTGTGTGTAGATAACATCAAAGTGTTGTCCAACCATATCTGAGAATAATATAAAATCAGAATTGTTTTCATCATCTCTAATATGTTTTGGTAAATTGAAAGATAATCTTGATGTATTATATTTATCATAATCTCTCGCAGAATTTAAAATACCATTAAACCAACTAATTGTTGAAGAATCTTCTGATGAAGATATGCTGTTTAAACCAGCTCCAGGATATGAAAGTGAGGAAGATTCACTATATAAGAATTTTTCAAATGCATCAAATCCTCTTTTTACTTCTCCAATTTTAAATTGAAGTTTTTTAGCTTCGTTTCTTGTTGCTATAGAAGATGTAAGACTATTTACTGTATTATATTTATCTTCATAATTTTCTAATAATTTAATCTTATAGTAAAAGTTTTCAACTCGTTCACCCGCAGATGAGTATTTTATAAATTCTTTCCAATTGTAATCTTCTATACCAGCCTTTTCTAATAATAAACCTGTCCCAACTTCTTTTACTACCGAAGATTGAGTTACGAATTCTATATTAAGATTTTCTAAAGAAAAATCACTCGAAGATACAAATTGATTTACTACATCAGTTGAAGATGTAGAACCACTCGAAATTAAATCATCAAGAATTTGATATCCTATTTCATCACTAACATCTAAATTAAAATTTGGCGTTAATGGTGTACATTGACTAACAATATCATCTGTAATTGTTATTGTATCAATTAATGGTATGGATTGTATTTTAGATATCCATATCTTATCATTTGTACTAACATTTCGAGGTAGTGGTTCATATAGTTTTAAAACAATAGATTTTTCTATGTTTTTATATTCTATTTGATTTGTAGTAGGATTTGTTATCTTATCTGAAAATGTTGTTTCATCAATTCCCCATGTACCAATCAATTTATTATCACCACCACCAAGGTGTAAATAGTGAGTTAAGAATGGTGAAGTAAAATCATCAAACCCCTTTGAATTCCATTGTTTTACAAATGAAGTTCTAATATCACCAACTACTCTTCCTCTCCTAAGAGTTAAATCACCTTTATCAAATGTTATGTTAATAGTTTCAAACTTACCTGTTGCTCTTGAATCACCCTCTTCATTATATGGAACTAATAGTAATTGAAAATTAATTATATCTCTTGAATTTCTTAAAGCTCCAAACCTTCTACCCTTTTTAATAATGTTTCTCATATTAAATTGAGCAACACCTTGTGGTTCAAATTTACCCAAGTAGTTTTCCCTTACAGGTTTACCAAGATATATGTGTATATAGTTTGTATTTACCGATTGCCATGATATGTTGAAATCAACATCAGTACCTTTAAAATCAGGTCCTTTAATTACTTGTGGATAATTAATATGTGTGATATCAGGACCAGGTAAATATGCTTTACTTTCTGCAGTAATTATACATTTTTCAATATCACCAGAACCACCTCTTCGTGATATAGGTTGAACATATAATGTATATGTACCTGCTCCGTTTGGAAAATCTTTACCACTTAATGTAATAGTACCATTTAATGGAATAGTTTTTTTAACTTTTCCAAGTGTATAGATTACTTTATCTGCATCTACTGATTTGTATCCTATTCTAATTGCCTTTGGGTCTGATATATTTAATTGAGCAGATGCTCTATCTAATTTAAGAGCAGGTTTAGTTGGAGGTTCAGATGCAGGTTCTTTAAATACCTGTACTTGTATATCATTATTACCAGGATATAATCTAAAACTTGTTTCTAAACCTTTAAATTCTTTATTATTTTTTCCAGATTTAATTTGGAAACTACCATTGTGTGTAAAATCCGTTATACCATTTGCATAAAATTCTATTCGTGGCTCGGGGTCTCCAACTTGTTGTTCAATTTCAAATATTACAATATCATCATCATCTAATACAGAACCAACTTGTCCATAATTAGTTTTCCATAAAATAGTATCATCAGTTGGAACATCTCCAATTATTCTTACCTTATAGGTTGATTCAATTTTTGGTGATTCGAGTATCTCAACATTTTTTCTTAAACTAAAACCAACTCGTAATGCATGAGATTTAGGTCTTACAGCAACACTTGTTTTTGAAAAATTAGAATAGTCTGATGGTTGTTGTACCCACTTACCATCCACTTTTCTTTCTAATACTATTTCATAATAGTTAAATGGAATCGTACCTAACGTTAGTTTAGCTGGTTTTAATGTAGGTGATGTCTTTATAGGACTCGTACCAATATTACCATATGGTTTTCTTATAAAACTTCTTGCAGGAACATCTCTTGGAGGTAATCCAAGCTTAGGTAAATTATCAAAATTATCATATCCATATCCACCAAAATTGATAGTGGAAAAATTATTACGTCTATTTGAACTAGCTCCTCCAAATCCAAAATTTATATCATCAAATCCAATGGTATTTCCACCTGATGTTCTCGATGGTCCTATATTTCCATTAAACTCTCCAAATCCAGTTCCACCTAAAAATTGTTTGTTATTACCAAGATAATCATCCATATCTCCATTGACCACTCGTGGTGGTGGAGTAACTCTTGGATTAGTAGTTCCACGCGAAGGTCTTGGTAAATTTACATCTGTTAATTCTGGTCTACCACCACTTAAAACGGGTGTAGTATCTACTATTGGTTTAATAGTTTTTGTTATACTACGTTGTACAGAAGAAACTCTCCACTCATCTTTTGAAGTAAAGTTACTTTTTTTAACTGTAATTGTTTTTCTTTGTAATAATTCTTTTTCAGTAAAGTTTAAAACAAGTGTATGAAAATCTCCAGTTCCATTTGTTGTACCAACATCTTTACCATCAACCATTACAGTTGCAGGCCCTCTATCAGATGCAACCGTAATTTTTACAGGTGCATTTTTATCTTTAACAGTTTGTTTTATTTTTATATTTGGATATACACACTTACCATTATCATAAGTTGCGGTTGAATCATAGTTTACCGCTTTAGGGTCTTTACAACCACCCTTTACTCTTACTGGCTCTACCTCAATTGGTTTAATTGTACCTGTATTTGGTTTATCTACAATTGGTGGTAAATCTGGTTTTACAAAAATAGGTGGTTTAGGCTTTATTGGTAAATGTGAAATTTCCTCAAAAGGTTCTTTTGGTGGCCTTGGAGGATTACTTCGTACAGGTCTTGGAGATACTGTACCTCCTCTTGGTGGTGAGACTCTTCCTCCACCACCTCCACCACCTCGTAGTGAAGTAACCGCAGATAGGGTTTCTGGCTCAAAACCCTGTGGGTTATTGCCAAACGGATTACCGAAATTATTTTCGTAATCATTAAAATCATCTTGGTCAAATCTTCTTCTCATTTACCTATCCTTGTACTCTATATAAATATTCATTTTATAAATAGTTTCTACCTCTAAATGGATTCGAAATAGGGCCACCAATATTATCATCTCCATCCATTCTAAAAGTGTTAGGAATATTATTAAGTTCACTTAGTATTTCTTCTACTATTCGAGAACCTCCGCCTCCTCCTCGTGAACCTCCTCCGCTTGTTATTGCTATCGGCTTAATTGGTTCATCTACAATAGGCTCTGGTATTGGATATACACAAGAACCAATAGCTCTATAATTTGTAGCCTTAGGGTCATTACACCTTGGTTTTGGTGGTGGAGGTGGTGGTGGTGGGTCAATAGGGTCTTTTGGTCTATATTTACAACTTCCAATAGATTGATAATTAATCGCCTTAGGGTCATTACACCTCTGAGGTGGTGGAGGTGCGGATATAGTTCTTGGATAAGTACCTCCACATCCACCAACTGCGTTTATTGATAATCCAGGTACAGGAACTATTGAATCCTCAATAGCACATAGTATAAGTGAAGCTCCTGGTTGTATTTGTGAACTTGTTTTTGTTTGTTCAAGTTTATTCTTATAAGTAAAAGATAAAGCTTGACCTGTAAAAATTTCTTCTGGACCATCTACATCTACAAGAGGTCTACCTTTTCTATAATCTCTACCTCGAGCTCTTCTCTCATCGAAAAAATCCATTTCATTTCTGATAACTCTTGGTTTAGGAAATTTAACTCTTGTTTTTGTTGAGTTATTTACAATCTTGTATTCTACCATTCGTGGAGGTGATTTTATAATTTTTGGAACTTCCCTAACATCTCCTACGAACTTTGGTGCAACAGTATCTCTATATGTTATTTTATGTGCATCAAATTCTACACCTCGTGTTTCAACCGATTCATTATTTCTATCTTTATATTTGATGGCTCCAGTATCCGACCAAATGTAATACAATTTTGTAATTAATTTGTATTCTGGTTCCGGGTCTGGTATTGGTGGAGTATTATCAATTACCTCTGTATCTATTTCTACATCAGTTGTTTCTACGGTAGCACCTCCTCCTAAATCTGCAAAATCTTCTACCTTTTCTTGATACTTACAACTCCCATCATCTTTATTTGCATATTTATTAAAGTTTACAGCAGACTTATCAGTACAACCTAATACAACTGCTGCTTCAACTTCAACTTCTTTATATCTACAACTACCATCATTTTCTTTTGCCCTTGGGTTGTAATTTAGTGCTTCTTTATCAGTACATCCTCTAACAACACCACCTATTTCACCAGGTACGGTAGATTCAAACCTCTGATTTGCTTTTATTGTTTTAAGAATTCTTTTTACTTTATCAAAAGTAACTTGTTCATCTCTTGTTAATTCAACACTATTTTGAATTCTTCTCTTTGGTAAATGATATTCAATTGAGTTTCTAAGAGCTTGTTCTGCAACTGATTTTATAAATTTTACTGTTAGTTCAAGTTTATCTAATTCACTTTTTGGTTTACCATATTTATTTGATGTGATGTTCCATTCACTACCTTCAATAAAATAGTTCATGGATTCTATATACCTATCTTTAATATCGTTTAATAACTTATCAAAAGAACCAACTTTAAATTCTTTTTGAATTAGTCTCTGATATCTTCTACCATCTTTAATTCTTCCTTTACTTCTTATAAAAGAATCAACTACACTTAATATATCAATTCCTTCTATAAAGTTTCTTACATAGTAAATTGTATCATCTCTAAAGTTTCCATTTTCAACAAATAGATTATATCTTTTAACTAAATCCTTATTGGGTCTTACTGTATTCTTAAGAGGAACAACTCGTATTTCGGTTCTTGATGGAGAAATTTCGTGTATCCACAATTTATCTTCAGAAGATTCTTCTGAACCAACTCTTCTGTTTAGTAATGTAACTTGTGTTTTAAATATACCATTTGAGTATCCAGCTTCTTTTATTAACTTTTCTAAATCAATAATAAACTCAGATGAATCATTAAATTTTTTAGTTTCTTCACTACTTGTAATTAAAAAGTACTCATTTATATTTTTATCATTAATATGAATATATCGTACAAGTTTAGCATCTTCACCTTGAGGCAGCTGGTTATCGTTTGAATCATATAGTATGAATTCAATCATATCAGAATACCCCATACCAAAGTTAGATTTTCTAATTTCCTTTTCGAAAATTTTTCTATCTTCTTTGTTTACAAGATATCCCTTTCTTTCAACTATTTCTTTAAATGTTTCTAACGCCATAATCTATTAGGTTTTTCTTCTTCTTCTTGCTTGCCAGTAACGAGTTTTCATTTTAAATTTCTCATTTGTAGTTTGGTTTGTCCAAATTATTTCTGTTTCATAAGTTCCCTTACCAATACCACCTCTACTGAAAGTAACTGATTTCATACCAGGTGTTGAACCACCATCAGGACTTGCTGGAATAGTAAGTGAGGTTGGAACACCATTTAACCACTTTTTATTTTTAATAACAGTTTCATTAACCTTAAGTGTAATTGGTTCAGGCCCCATATTATACCAATCATATTTAAGACCAGATAATCTACCCTTCGGTCCTTTTCTTCTATCATCCCATCGAGCTGCCCATTCTGGTTTTCTATTTTTACTTGATGGATGGAGTGCCCAACCAACAGTACCCTTAACTTGGAATTGTCCTTTATCTTCAACTATCCCTAACAAACTTGTTTGTTTAGCCGCTTCAACTTCTTTTTCTTTTGATTCAACAACTTGTTCTGTAACCGTTGCTTGTATTTCTGCTTGTTGTTGTAAAGATTTTACAATATCTTGTTGTGCGGTCAATTGTGCTTGTAAGGTTGTAACTTGAGCTTGTAAACCTTCTACTTGTGCAGATAAAGAAGCTCTTTCAATACCTTCCTTAGTACCTTTTATTAATGCGGATTGAAAGTCTGCCAATAGTTCATTATACTTACTATTTAATTCTTCTTGAGATAAATTTAATTGTTCTACCTCACCTTCTTTAGAAGTTACTGTTCCCGTTAATGTTTGAATCTCTCCTTCAAGACCACTTATTGATGAACGTATTTGTGAATTATCAGATTGTAATGACTTTATCTGTTGTTGAGAACCTGTAAATTGTGCAAGTAGTTTATTGTATCTTGGTAATGGTACAAACTTACCTTTTGTTTGTTTTTTTGGTTTTATTAATTCATCAACCTTAATATCAATTGCCTTCTGCAATTCATTTTCATCATAGATAGGTCTTTCTATTCTACCAGATGTTTCCCCACCAAATGAACTTCTATCAGGATGAAAATCATTTATTGGAGGTAATTTATCAACAAAATCTGCTTTAAATCTTTTTGTAGTATCATCAAATCCTTTGATTGGTTTTTTTCCAAATGGAATTGGTCTCATTGGTTTTTGTACAAATCTACCCCTTCCATCCAAGAAATATCCATGTGGAACTTGTTTACCATCTTTTTTTCGCACACGAATACCACCTCGTTTATCACGAGGAATAGCGTTTGAACCTTTCTTTACCAGCTCATCTATTCTAAACCTATCTTTAAGTCCCATGTTACTTTTCTACCGTAAATGTTAAATCTTTTTCAGTAAAATAATCTATTTCACCACTTCTATCTACTTTGATTTCAAAGTAATAATCTCTATTTATTTCAAAATTACTTAAATCTATTTTAAAGAAATTACCATTTGAATCACAACTTACTTTTGTATAGTTATCATTAAAGGGTACAATTACTTCTTCTGTAATAGCATCTTTAACTTGATAGTAAGTTGTTGATGGTAAATACTTTACATCATTGTAGGCATATGTGTTTGAATAAGATTTTAAAGGATATCTTTCTCTACCGAATACTCGTATAGTTGGTTTACTTCCTCTTTTGTATCTTACTTTTAATCTTTTAAATGTTACATGGATATCATCTGCGGTTAGTTCAGTTAGTGAACCTGTCGAGAACGATGAATCATCCCAACCTATTCTAAGTTTTGGTTGGTATATTGTAGAAGTTTCTTTTCCAAAGAATTTTAATTGACCATAATCAACTGTATCTGATTCTTTTGAATTAGAATGTTTGATTATAAAACCTTCATTTGGAAGTGTACCACTAATCCATGTATTGAGTGATTCTAATACATTCATTTCAATATCTTCAGTTTGATATGAGAATGATTGTGAACCTGCTGAACCTGTGTACCATGTTCCTCCCTTACCATTGAATGAACCAGTTGTTCCTGCTAAATAAGAACCATCACCCAACCAACTATCAGATTGAGCTCCTCTATTTTCCCAACTAACACCATCTGTTGTGATGTTATCAAAACGAGTACCTATTCCCATATCCCAAGATTGAGAAATAGGATATGCATAGATTGTATAATCTAATGGAATCTCAATAGCATCACACTCTTTTAATAATAGGTGAGCAGAACTCATTGTTACTTCACCACTTGCTATAGATTGTGATAATGGGGTAGTGTTAAACTTGATAAGAGAACGAGCAGTATCTTTTAAGTTTCCATAATATGTTTTAGATACTTCTAATATTTCATCTAAACCTGTATTTTGAGTAGGTTGTTGTAAAAATATTGTTGAGTCTTTTGATGATGTTACGAAATGATACATTATACTACCCTCCCTTTTAAATCCTTATTAGGAAATTTAACCTCGAATACTGAAGGGTCTACTGATGGATATACCATCTTACCTTTAGTTGCCGCTTTAATATCATAAGAGTGTTCTGAGTAGTTTCCTAAACACTTGTTGAATACTTCACATTTTGGTACTGATTGAACTCCCTCAACACCTGCAATTAAGATTTCAACTTCTGAAATATTAATAGGCATATTAAACGTCCAATTATCTATATCGAAATATTCTTTTAATTCTGTTATACATTTTGTGAGAACTTCTCTTTTATTGTATCCACCATAAACTCTGATTTCAAAATCTAAACCAATGTTAATAACAAACCCATCAATAATATTAATACCATCTGTTAACATTCTATATTCACCAATATAAGTTTTTAAATTCTCCTTTACCGCTCTATTAAGAATACTTAAGTTCTTGTTTGAATTATATCCAAGAATATATAAATTTATGGCAAAAGGATTATTAACCTCATTAGTTGTTCCCTTTTTAGTTTTTAAAAGCTTACGAACCTCATCTCTCATTTCCTGGTCAGATAGGTCTTTACCCTTCATATCATTAATCAACCCAACAAACTCATCAAGTGATTCTGTATCTTTTAAAAGTGAAGCAGGTGAGTTATTATCTAATTGACCATCTGGTGAGCAAAATGCTTTTGCAATACCACCATACTTTGGTGGAAGAGAAAGAGCTCTCACTTGATAATCTTTACGAGTTACCGCTCTGTTTTGTGAACCAAAGTTTGCAAGTGCGTTTTCTCTGATTTCATCAATCGTTTCTTCACCTCTACCACCAGTTGCAGGTATTTCATTATCAACCGCTACTGATGATTTCATTTTGTTATAAAGAGTTGTTTCGTTTTGTGCAAAAGTTTTGGTATCATCATCAAACTCAATTCTTTTAATTGAAGTTAATTCACCCTTACCAACATTTGATTCAACACCACCACCTACTAAGTAAGATACACTCATAGTTGTATTAGATGGGGCCTGTCCATATGATGTAGTTTTCAAAAAGTTAGCGGGGTCATACGCTGAACTCATTTTATCAATAGAAGAGTTTAACCCCAATCCTACATTTTTTAAGTTTGGAACTAATTGTTCATCATTGGTTGTATTACCACCACCAAATACAATGCTAGTACTATTATCTTGATTTATCTTTTTAACAAATCTTTTTGAAGTTTTTAATACTCTAAGTACATTAGATACAGAATCTTTAAATTGTGCTAAATCTTTATCAGTTTGTTCTGATACAGGATAATCAACATAAACCATTTCTTGAGCAAGATATGGAACTTCATACCACTTACCACCATTACTATCCCTAACATCATAGATATCAATTACATTTTTATCTGCAATATTAATTGATGAAAATTGTTCTGGTGAACCAAAATCAACATTTACAGTTTTAAGTTCTCCTGATACTGCTTTAACATATTTTTTTATAAGATACTGAGTTGGTTCTCCACCATTATCAGTATAGACCGTTATCTCTCTATCTGTTGCATCATTAAAATCAACGAGTTCTGTTGTTCTAAATCTTACACTTGTTTTGGATGATTCCACAACCATACCTTGTTTAATTCTAAGGTAGTAATCAGAATCAGGTCTGTTATCTTCTCCACTACCCACTGCAGGTGCAAGTTGGTAAACGGATAGTTGTACAATAGCAGGTGCAGTAACTTTTGGTTTATATCCAAGATAGTTAGCTAATGCTATTACATTTTGTTTATCTTCCGCATATAACATTAATGATTCTTTTAATGAATCATCTGTATAGTAAGATAATATATCCCCAAGATAAGATGCCATTTCAATAAACATCATACCAGGTGATGATTCATTAAAATCAGAATACGTTTTAGGGAAATAGGTTTTAGAGTACTCTACTAAGTTTTTTCTAAAGGAGGCAAAATCTTTACTAAGATACTTTATATCTCTTCCTTGATTACTTTTAAAATTTGCTGAATTTAATGCCATAATATTATTCCTGTACTACCAATGTTATTTCTTGTAAATCAATTTCATTACCAACTGTAAATTTTAAATCCAAGTTTACTTGGTTTTTATCTCTTAACTCATTGGTCATTTCTACATTAATTTCTTCTATATTAATATAAGGTAACCAAAACTCTACAGCAGTGATAATCGTTTGTTGTATTTTATCTTCAAACTGTTCATCATCCATTTGTTCAAATAGTAATGACCTTAATCCAGAACCGAAGTTTGGCTGCATTATTCTTTCACCCTTTGCTGTAAGTAATAAATTTCTTAAATTACTTTTTGCTTGTTCGATTGATGTAAATGCTTGTGCAAAAAATCCTCTACCATCATTTTGTATTGGTAGTGTGATTCCATATGCATAAGAATCAAATTCTTTAGAATCCTTAAGTGTTTTTCTGCCAAGTATATACGCCATTAATTACTCTCCCAAGTAAATTTATTTTTTAAACTTTTTTACAAGTTCTGAATTATCTCTATTTAATATTCTATCTAAACCAGGTAAACCAGTTTGAACACCCAATCCTTGTTTATTAGGACCTCTTCTTACATCTCCATAACCCATTTTTTGTGCCATCTGAGCTCTCATCATATCAGTACCACCTTGTGCACCTTGAGAGTTAAATGTTACAGTTTTATCCATACTTTCATTTACAGGTTGTTGAAAATTATCCAATACTGATTTAGTAGTTGGTGTACCTTTTCTTTGTTCTGCTGAAAATGGTTTTGTATTATTTAATACTTCATTTAAAACAGAGTTTTTAGTGAATTTTTTTTTTGGTGTTTGTCTTTGTTCCTGTAATGCAAGTTCTGCTTGTTCAAATGGGTCTACCTCATTCACTAATTCAGGAACTTGCGTAGAGGGAACGCTGACTACACCTCCCTTCACCTCTGCTAATCGTTTCTTAACTTCTTCTTCCAATATCTTTGGAAAAGTTTTAGATAAAAAACGTTCTTGTTGTTTAGCGGTTTCCACTTCAACAAGAGTTTTAATTACTTTAATTAATTGTTTATTATTCATTTTCAATTGTGTTTATCTTAATATAAATATATCTTCTTTCATTTTATGGTACTGTGTAACCAGGGGATATCAAAACTCCAGGTGCTACTGGTGGTGGAGCTCCCGGATATATAGATACTGTATTATACATATGTGTTGTTGTTGGTAGGTGAGATTGCATTGAACCTGCCAATCTATTCAAGAAATTCATACTATCATCTATTGGATTTAATGGGCCCATTGGTGTCCATGAACCAGGACTCAAACAAACGGCGGCGGTTGTAGTTATGTTTGATACCGCACCAGTAGCAGGTATTACTGGTGGAATTCCAACAACTAAAGTTGCACCTGTCCAATAAACAATCACAGCTTTACCAATATCATCACCAAAGGTATGTAATCCTCCTGTTTTGGAAATAGCAATTGTACAAGCTGTATTAACCATAGCTTCCATACCTGCAGTGTTTCCAACCGCTATAGGAATAGAATTCACTGTTTGGAATCCTCTTTTAATACACATATCATACTCTTGAGTAATCTTTTTTGCGAAATCAGCGTATGCACCAATACCATCTTGATTGGTCATGTAATTATTCATTTGTTGTTTAAATGTAGTGAAAGACATCTTCTTACTCCGTATAATTTAAAGTAGATAAGAAAGTGTTTAGTCTTGATTTAATATCACTAAAGGTTGGTGCATTTGTTGGACCAGGTGATGTAGGGCCACATGGTGTTTGAAATATTTGTACATTTATAGCATCAATCAATTCTTCAAGTAATCCAAGAAGTGTTTCACCTCTTACTAAAGGTTCATCTTCAACACCATCAACATTTAAAAATATTTTCCCACTTCCACCCAAGAAAAACATATCATTATCATTTGTTGTAGTTCTATACTCTCCATTTAAATCAATGAAGGCCCCATCGTTACCATTATCAATTGTAAGTTTACTATCACATAATAGTGAAATATCTCCCTTAGAAAAGAAAATCATTTCAGAATCTTTTGATGATAATATAATTCTACCACTATTAACAAGAATCTGGTCTGTTCCTTTTAATTCATCTGGTGGTGTGTGATATACAGGTTCAGTTTCAAAAGGAACATCTTCTGTACCAGGACTGAATCCTAATAAATAATCTCCACTTGTAATTGCAATTGTTGAACCATCTTCTATTACATTTTCTTCAGTTATTTCATATTCTTTTAAATCTTCAATAGATTTATCGTTTTGTCTATTACGAATCAGAATAGTTGGTGCTAAAACATTTTCTTCATTATTATATCCACTAAATCTAATTGATTGACCAAACCTCGATTGTAATAATTTATCACCTTCGTAGTATTTTAAAGGATTTATCTGTGTTGGTTCAAAATATTCACCGAGTTTATTATTTCTATCACCATCCCCTCCTGAGTTTGGAGTTCCTGTTGATGATGTTTCTCCATAATCACCAGAAGCTCCATCCGAACTTTCTACTGGTAATCCTTTTAGTTGAGCATCTTCTACAGCATTTCCTTTGTTTATATCAATGTTGTGAATTCTTTTATAGTGTAAGTTTCCACCAACCTTTACCATTTCAACAACTTCACCAAGAAGAGGCAATCCTTCATCAATATTATATGGCGGATAATCTCCTAAATCATCTAAATCATATGATGTATCCGCTCTTAAAACTATTTTTGCAAATCCAAGTTTAGAATCTTTATCAGATACATCAGAACTAATATCACTTGGGATTGCTATAGTTTCGAATTCACTATCATCAACATGAACAAATACAACAGTACCTGTTACATTATCTTGTCCTGTGGATTGGTAGTTATTAAAAAACGATGCGTTAGATGTAGATATTCTTCTTGCCATTACTCGTTAACTTTTTGTTTAAGTTCTTCTATTTCATTTGTAAGTTCATCAACCTTTGTATCGTGTTCATCTGCAACTTCGGCAATAGTTTCATCTAATTGTTTTAGAAGTTGTTCTTTTTCATCATCACTAAGGAATCCACTATCTCCTTCTGCTTTATGTTGTGCACCAATTATCCTTTGAGCAATTGCACTCATCTTAATTAATGATTCATCGTTTCGTATTGATGAATCAATTAAATCTTTTAATATTGGACCAATTACTGCCATATCTCCAGCATGTCTAATTATTTTTCTCATCTCCGCAATTAGTTCTGAGATTCTCTTTTTCTTGTTCTGTTGATTATCGTAGATATCTTTGAACAAACCACTTAGGTTTTTGCCAGGAAATAATTCAAAATCTGTACTCATGATTATACCATATTATGTTGTATATAAATATGGTAAAATAAAAAACCCCCACTTTAAGTGAGGGTTTGATTTTTAACGCGTTATGGAATTAAAAAATATTTACTACTTCTTAATTATATGGTAAAGCACAAAAGCACCAACCAGTCCTAATAGACCTTCAGCACTCAGACTTCCTAAAATGCCCATAATATTATCAACTACTGATACTTCTGGCCAAAATGGGATATCTGCACCTTTGAATAATACTTCAAGTACAACTCCTAAGGCAATGATACTAATACCGATTTTTGTAAGTTCGTCAGCCCAAGAGCCAATTTTTTTCAAAAATTCCATATGTTTCTCCTTTTGTTTTAATTAATGTTAATAACTTTTCCATCTTGCAAAACATTGGGATATCCACAAATAACTATGGTATATATGATAAAAAAATTTTGAATATATATTCAACCCTAAATTAAAGAGATGTATTGGGTGTTTATATATGTATGTACAAAAAAACCCAACCGAAATTCGTTGGGTTTCTATTCCTAGCCACTTTATTATACGACAAGGGTTCTTTGGAATAAATAGTAAAATAATTACTTAAAGTATTGTTTTTTTCAAGATGTAATTACCAAGAACTAAAATATCCATTTCACAATTAAGGAATGTTTTAATTGCATCCTCTGGTGTTAAAACCATTGTTTGGTCTTTTAAGTTGAATGAAGTATTAATAACAATTGGATATTCATTATCCTTTTCAAGTTGTTCTAATAAGGAGTATATTCTTGGTTGAGATTTAGAATCTAAACTCTGTATTCTTGCTGATTTATCAATGTGAGTTATAGCTGGAAGTTTATTTACAAATTCATCTTTAACCTTAACCACTTGATTCATATAAGGAACAACTCTTTGATATTTAAAATATTTTACTTGTGATTCTTTTTTAACTATTGGAGCAAATGGTCTAAACCCCTCTCTCTTCTTAATCATTTTATTTAGTCGAGATTTCATTTGAGGGTCTCGTGGGTTTGCTAATATAGAACGATTACCCAATGCTCTTGCACCAAATTCCATTCTACCCTCAAACCAACCAATAATATTTCCATCAGTAATTTCTTTTGAAATAGTTTTTATCAATAAACTATCAACAACATACTCACCATAAACATATTTAGTATATCTATCTATTACATTTTTAATTTCAGTTTTAGAATACTCTGGCCCAAGATATGGATTAGTATTTATTTTTCTCAACGATACATTGTTTGTATAATAGTGATGAAGAGCACATCCAATAGAAGAACCAGCATCAGATGGAGCAGGTGGAATCCATAAATTATTATATGAGGTTTGTTTTAATATCTTTCCATTAGCCGTACCATTATAAGCACACCCACCACTTAAACATAAGTTTCGTGATGGTGAAAGTTCGTAGGCATGATTTACTAAATTAAAAAAGTATTTTTCGTAAATAGATTGTACAGATGCCGCTAAATCTTTATGTTCTTGTGTTAGTGGTTCTTCGGGTAATCTATTTTCTATTCCAAGTTCCATTCCAAGTTTTTCATTAAACATATGTGTATCTGAATACTCGTATGTAAAAAACTTCATGTTTAATTTAAAACCACCATCATAAGTATCTTCAATAATAGAAGAAAATCTATCTATGTATTTAGAAGAATCTCCATATGGAGCTAATCCCATCATTTTATATTCACCCTCGTTTGGTTTGAATCCAAGGAAAGCAGTCATCGCTGAGTAAAACATTCCAAGTGAATGTGGGAATTTAATAGATTTTAATTTTTTTAAGGTGTTTCTATTTCCTTCATATATCGTAGTTGTTTCCCACTCACCAACACCATCAACAGAAACAATAATAGCATTATTATATGGTGAAGTATAATAGGAATATGCGGCATGAGATAAGTGATGTTCGTAAAAAGAAACAGTTGTTTTGTTACCAACATAAGAATTAATATCTAACATTAAATCTTGATAAGATATTGTATTTCTTTTAACAATATTTCTTCTGTTAAAATAATTTAGTATTCCACCTTTTTTTGTAGAGGTTTCAATCCTATCTAATTTTTCAATAGGAGATTCGTAGAAACAAATTGCTTCTAAATCATTTTTGGTAACATTAAATTCTTTTAATAACCACTTAATTGTATTATGTGGAAAGGATGAATCGTGTTTTATGCCTGTAAATCTTTCTTCTTCACATCCTCCTAAAACAATTCCATCTTTAATTAAAGAGGCGGCCGAATCGTGATAACCACAACTAATTCCTAATATATAACCCATTGATTTTATTTTCTATAAATAATCAGTATCTATATAATCATCTTTACTCCAAAATGATTTAGTTTTTTCACTTCTAAAATCACCATATTCAAGATAGTCATTTAACATTTTTTTCTGGTGTGTTTTCATTACATTTACAACTTTAGTAATGTAGTGAGTTTTACAATCGGTCATTTCTCTAATGAGAAGATATAAATGTTTTTTGTTAAAGTTTTCTATATGTTCACTTCTTCTAAATAATTCCAATACCGCATCTGCTATTTGTAAATCTCTTTTCTTAGTGAATACTGAGTTTAGATTTTCATCCCAATATTCTAACATAAGTTGTTTAAAATCTTTGAACTCATTATTCTCTTCTACTTCTGTAAAATCATTTTCAGGATTCCATGTTTCTGGCATTTCTGAAAGAAGTGCGTTTTGTTTCCATCTTTTGTAGTTACCATTATTCTTTAAAATTAAATGGTTCTTTGCAATAATAGTGAAGTAAGAAAATGCTCTACCCTTACCTTCTTTAAACATATGCATTTTTTCTACCATTGTAGAAACTACTTCCGTTTGGATATCTTTTTTTGGTACATCAAAATATGAAAACTTGAAAGTATTAATAACATTTTCCGCAAGTTTTTCGAATGGATACTTAATTCGTTCTTCATAAATTACAGACCGTATTTTTGGGTCATCACAATTATTATATTCAACTATTGCTTCTTGTGCAGGTGTACCAAAATATATTTTGGATTTTTTTCTTCTTTTCTTTGGCATATTATAATTCGTTATTTAAATCTTCTACTATTTTTTTTAATTCGTTAAAGGTAACCCCAACCTCATCATCCTTTTCAAAGGCTTCTCTATTGTCTAATTTTCGCATTTTATCTAAAGAAATACTAACCCTATCTCTAATTGAATATATTGTTTCAACAACTCTATCTTCGAGTTGTTCATTTTGGCGTATAAGGTTTCGTACACCTACCAATAATATTAAGTTTAATAATACTGAAAAACCTATAACGATATTATAGGTTGTAAATAATTCTAACATAACTTTTTTAATTTAATTTTATATCATAACCACTAAACTTATCCATGTAAGAAGTGATTTTTGTTCCATTACCATCTCTAAACACCTTACCATTTCTAAAGTATCTTTTTACAGAACCCTGTCCTCCGAGGTGAGCCGCGGCTAATATACCACTTTCAGAAATATACATACCATCAATTGTTTCTCCATCGAATAAATCAATATACTTTTGTAGTTTTTCTTTGTTGTGATTTAATAAAGCCATCATTGCTGAATCTTGTAGTTGTGGATTACTAAGGAATTCATTTTTAGAAACATCAAATCCTAAACCTTTTAATGTTGATTTACCGAATTGATATCTACCCATGTATCCCCATTTGTTTGTGATATCATATCTGTTACCACTTTCTCTAAATCCTATATCACTTAAGAACCTTTGTAGTTCATCATCATGATATTGTTGGATTCTTTCTTCTTCGAGTTTTTTTAATTCTAACTCTTGAATCTTTTTTTGTTCTTGTAATTCTTGTAATGTTATTTCTGAAGCTTTAAATTCAGAATTCATTGCCGAATCAATCATTCCAACCGATAGTAGTGAAACTATCAACGTAAATATAATGTGTTTTTTCATAAAGTCTCCTCTTTGATTAAACATACTTCACTAATATACGAAAAAAATTTCATATATCCAAATAAAAACGGAAAAATTTTAATTATGCTTCTCCATGTGGGCCGAAGTACATCCCACTAATAACTACATCTTCACCTAATTCTGAAGATTCTTCTTGTAGTGAATCGAGAATATTATCCATATCATCGATATTTTTTTGTATCTTAGATTCTAACTCTTTTTCTGTAATCATACCATTCTCTAATATAACATCAATAAGTGTTTGCATGATAATATTCTGAGTTAATAATCTATCATTTAATTTTTTTATTGCCACCTTTGATATTGAGTTCATCTAATAATTCCTTTATTGTGTTTGGGTCATCCTGTCCAAAAACTAAATCTCCAAATGCTTTTGTTATTGATTTGTTACCATAACCAATGGCGGATGCCATTCTTACACAGACTATTTTGTATTCATTAATGTCCATATCATCTGGTACATCAAGCTCTACTTTATTAGCTTCTCTATTGTTCTCGATAAAATCCTTGTCTGTATATGTAAATATAAGTTTTCCCATGTTTTCGTTTAATTATAAGATTTCCGCACCTAACTTTAACATAGGTTCTGCCTTCTTGTATTTCATAAATTCGGTATCTCCACTTGGTAATTTAACCATTACTCTTTCGTTTCTACCATATTTTTTTGCTCGAGTAATAGTTTGAGTATATCTTCTTGATGAGTCTGTAATTAGAACTCCATTTAGATGGTCTATCTCATGTTGAGCACAAACTGTTTCCAACAACCCTTCATCAGAAAAGAACTCATTAGAATCTTTCCAATCTGTTTTTGTTGGTGAAAACTCTACTATACCTAAGTTATCTGTTTCAACTTTAAATGATTTATGTCTTACTGTTTTAACTGGTTTACGAATTGATTTTGGGATAGATAAACATTGTTCTACATAAGCAACAGTATCTTCTGATACTTCTAAAACCTTTGGGTTTATCAATACTAAAGGCTCAGTAACGTTAATTACACACGCCCTAACATCTAATCCTATTTGGTTTGCCGATAATCCTATTCCTCCATGTTTTGTTAGTTCTTGTAATAGAGTTGTTGATATTTCATCAATCTCTACTTGAGTCATGGGAGTTGGTTCAATTGCTTTTCTTATTTTATTTGGGTCTTTAATTAATCTCATTCAAATATGTTTAATTGATTTGTAACTTTTTTTCTTGTTGAAGAAGGAGCTCCCCAACCTCTAACATAAACTGTTTTACCCTTGTCAGGTGATTCAAATATTTTTATATCTTTATGTTCTTCTAAAATTTTTTCTCTTCGTAAGTAAATCTCTCTTACTGCTTTACCAAGTTCCATATCATTTGGAAACTCTTTTACTAATCGTTCTATATCCATTATTCTGCTATATTTAAATATTTTTCTAATAACCATGATGAAGATTGAATCTTATCTCCCAATCCCCATACTGATTCTATTCCATATGAATTACATACATCATTCTCTGGTGTGGTTGTTTCGGTTCTATCACCACCATTACCAAATGCCATTACACCTTTTGGTAAATCACCATTTTCGTGTATATACTTTCTTCTTGCATGGTCGATGAAATCTATTGCTGTATCATCTCCATGTATAAGTGGATTCATTATATAAACATAATCCACATCTCTTAAGGATTCCATTATGAAAGCTCTTTCATCTTCTTTCATAAATGATTTCCCCTTTTTTCTATGTAACCAACTATCATTATTTAATCCTATCCAAACTTCATCTGCTAACTTTTTAGCATTTTGGATACACTCGATATGGCCTTTATGAACAGGGTCAAATCCTCCACTAATTAATATTACTTTGTATTTTTTTGCCATTATAAACTATTTGTTATACAAATATACGAAAATTATTTAACATATCCAAATTTATTTCCAATTAAATCCTGCACCCATGTGTCCATATGATGCTGATTCTCCAAATATTGGTTTTCTAAGTTCTAAGAAATCTATAATTCCTTTTGGTGATAAATCATATCCTTTAATAAATTCATGTTCTCCATCAACGATTGCAGTTGCTTGTAGAGGTTGGTCATACCCAATTGCATAAGCAAGTTGAACCATAACTTCTTTTACCTCTGGTCTTTGTTCTAATATATCCACCGCAATTCTTCTTCCCATATATGCCGCACTTCTATCTACCTTTGTAGAATCCTTACCACTAAACGCTCCTCCACCTATTGGAACTCTTGGGCCGTAATTATCTACTGCTAACTTTCTACCAGTTAATCCAGCATCAGCAGTAAACCCACCAATGTTCCAATCACCTGCAGGATTACAATGTAATGATTCAATATGGTATTGTGGATATCTACTAAAGAATCCTCCGACTAACCCTTCTAACATTTCAGTTGGTGCATTTTGGAATGAACATACAACTCTTAGTGAGTTACCATTCATTGTTACTTGTGTCTTACCATCATATGGATATTTATCAAATACAAATTTATTAAGTTCTCTTGATAGATAATATTCTTGTGGTAAGAATTGTTCGTTATCTCTACAAGCATAACCAATCATTATTCCTTGGTCACCTGCTCCACCAGTATCAACTCCATTTGCAATCTCTGGTGATTGTGAGTTGATATTAATGATAACATTAATTGTATCATCCGTAGTTACATCATGAACTACCTTTACAATGTTTTCTCTTGTTACTACGGCGTTTGAAGTAACTTCTCCTGTGATATAAACTTCTCCCATACCACCACAAGTTTCAATTGCACATCGTGAGTTTGGGTCTTGTTGTAGGTGTAAATCTAAAAGTGTATCTGATATTCTATCACACATTTTGTCTGGGTGCATCGGTGATACACATTCTGCTGTTCTAATCATAATCTATTGAATTTGTTATAAGTGTTGTTATAATGTATAAAAGAAATATTGGTGCAGGACAAAAGAATAATATAATAAATACCAATCTCCATAACAATGGGTCTGTATCAAAATATTCTCCTAAACCACCACATATACCTGATAGTATTCTGTTTGATTTACTTCTGTAAAATTTTTTCATTTACTTAATTTTTGTTGAAGTTTTTGGATTTGTGCCTTAATCTTCTGTGTTTGTGGTTTTATAAGTTTTAATTCTAAAATTTTTTTAATTATTTCTTTATTATCCATTTTTTATTTGGTTTTTTAAATCTTTATATTTTTTATTCCACTTAGAAATTTCTTCCTTATAACCTTCTTTAATTAATTCTTGTTTTTCAAGTTTTAATTTAAGTTCTTTATTTTCTTTTTCGAGTTGTTGAATCTTAATCTCGTATAATCTTTTATGTTCCATCTTAATTACACTTATTTTTAATTTCATTATATAGTTCATCAGCATATCCTGCTGGATTTTCTATATGTTGAGCAGTAGATTCCATTTTACCTATTAAACAATTTTTAAAATGTTTACCACTTTTACCTTTTAATAAAGTTTCTATTGCACATGCTTTCATCCAAGTTCTTGGGTCATTCCCTTGAACTGATTTTTTAACATTGTTAATTGCTTCAATACATATTACTGGATTTGCCATAATTTATTTGTTTTTGTTTTTCATTCCAAAGTAAGTTCCTAATATTCCTATTATACCTGTAATTGATATTTGTATCAAATGTATAATTGATTCATCTACTGGTCTGTTTTCTTTTAAAGAAATAATAAAATCTCCTATTATTAACATTCCAAGTAAAATGATTATACCTATTGATAAAAGAAATACTATCTTATCTTTCATTTTAATTTGATAAAGGTGCTTTAATACTTGGATGTGATTGGTAATTCAAAATCTCATAATCAAATTCACCGTTTAGAATATCTACATTTGATATATTCACATATGGTAATTCAAATGAACTTCTAACTCTTTGTTCTTCAGCCTGTTCTAAATGATTTAAATATAAATGAGTATCTCCTAAGTTTCCTATTAACTCACCTGGTTCTAAATTAGTTTCTTTACATAATAGTAGTAATAACATCCCATAAGATGCAATATTAAATGGTAACCCTAAGAACGTATCAACACTTCTCTGATTCCATAGTAGTGATAATCTACCATCTTGAACATAACATTGGAATCCATAGTGACAAGGTGGAAGTGTCATCTCATCTATCCTTTGAACATTCCACGCATTAACCATCAATCTTCTACTATCAGGATTTTCATTAATATTTTCTATAAGATTTTTAATCTGGTCTATTTTATATGTTGGTGATGAACCATATCTTTTACTAACACTTCTCCATTGTTTACCATAAACAGGACCAAGTTCTCCCCATACTCTTGCAAAAGATTCATCTGTTTTAATTTTATCTACAAACTCTTTAAGTGTAAGTTCATCTCTATCGAGTTCATACATACACGCTCTTTGATATTGTTTGTAAGCATCTCCATTCCAAATATTACATCCGTTATTAACAAGATATTTTATATTGGTATCTCCTTTGAGAAACCATTTCAGTTCTGTCATGATTGATTTTATTGCCATCTTCTTTGTTGTAAGAAGTGGAAATCCTTCACTCATCTTATGTCTTATTTGTTTACCGAAAATAGATTTTGTACCTGTTCCAGTCCTATCGGTTTTTTCTTTTCCATCAAGTATTATTTCTTGAAGTAATTTTTGGTATTCTAAGTCTAAGTTATTCATATTATACAAATATACGAAATTTATTTTATATTTCCAAGTCTTTCTATTTCTTTTTTAATTTTTATATTCCAAGGCCCCCAAGTTATGTTATCTACCATCCACTTTCTATAATATGGAGGAATAGATGCAACTGGTTTACCTTTATATTTTCCAAAGGTCATATAAACTTTTTCTATATCACCATCTTCGTTTTTCTTTTCTGAAAGGTTAATACCTCCCTCTAAGTGGATTCCTATTTCGTGCATTGGAATACCTGTAAGTTGCTTTTTACCTTCTCCAAACAATTCCCATTCTTCACCACCAGTATCTTTGTAATAAAGTTCTTCTACTTTACCAAATCTTTCAACTGAACCTACAAAATCCACAACTAAACAATTTTCTTTTTGTGGATGAATACGAGTTCCTCTACCAACAAACTGATACCACCAAGAGATTGATGATGTTGGTCTACCTGTAATCAAACAATCTAATTCAGGATAATCGAATCCAACTGTAAGTACATTAACTTGTACAATAACTCGTATCTGTTGATTTCTAAACTCTTCAATAATTCTTTTTCTATCTTGAGTTGGTGTTCCACCATGTACTACTGCTGATTGTGGAATCTTTCTTGCAAGTTCTGTTGCTTGTTCTATCGTTGGTACTGCTACAAGAATTGATTTTCTATCATATACTTCTTCAACCTTCTTTACAATCTTATCACCAATGTTTTGGTTTTCATAAGAACGAGCAATAGATTCTTGTGTATATTCAGCACCACTTGAATTGTAAACTAAGGCACCTGTATCGAAATCATAAGACTGATATTCTAAAGGACTCCAATATTTTAACTTAACAATATCTTGAATCTGAGAAACATGAAGTATGTATTTAAAAAACGTTCCATGTTTAGAACGATTTGTTAACATCACCAACTTTGAATATGGGCCAGTATCTCCCATGTTGGTTTGTAATTTTAAGGGGGTAGCAGTAAGACCAAGTACATGAGATGCTTTCATACCGTCCACAAACCTTCGAAGTTGACCGGATTTGTTCCTCGGATACCTATCACACTCATCGATTATAATCTTAGTGACCCCCATCTCTTTAAACTTATACGCTATATTGATAATAGAACCAATTGTTGCGTAAGTTACATCACCCATTTCTTTACTTCCCATTGAAGCAGAATAGATAGATGCCTCTCCTCCGAGAGTTATAAACTTGTTATAGTTTTGTTCTAATAATTCTTTAGAAGGTTGTAGAACCAAAATCTTTTCACCAAGTTCTTTTGCAATTGCAGCGATAACAATCGATTTACCGAAAGCAGTTGGTGCTACGATAATCGATGGTTTCATTTTTGGAGTTCGTAAAAACTCAACTCCAATTGCTACTGGTTCTATTTGGTTTTCTCTTAATTTCAAAGTCCTAAATCTTTTCTAATATCATTCTTTACAGTAGTTAAATATTTGGTTCTTTTTTTATGAGAAACAAATGGTACTGACCAAAATTGTTTTGTTTTCATCCATCTACTGAGTTTCCATCCGAAAACGAAGGTAAACACACCCAACACCAATCTTAGTTTGACTGAGTTAAGATATAGGGTTCTGACGGGTAGTGATGGTGCACCATGTGTAATGTAAGTTCTTACTTTCTTATCTTTGAGGAATGGTTTTGGATATGCATATAGTTTTGTAAAGTTTACAAACTTGTATGCAAAACCTGGTGTAAATACTTCATCAAAAAATACTTCCATTCTTGGTGTTAATCTGAACCACCATACAGGTGATATAAAATAAATATGAGTAGACCAAGTAACTAAATCTTGATACTTCTTAATTAAATCTGTTCTCGGTCTTGAGAATGAATCTCTGTACAAATCAATCACTCGATATGATTGTTTATGTTTTCTCATTTGTCTTGTAGCAGTTTTATAGATACCATTCCAACAGAATGATTTCTTATCAGGATGTCCTACTACAATTAAAATCTTTTTTTGTTCTTTTTTCACAACTTATATTTTTTCTTATATCTTTCTACAAATGATATACCAACTCCCAATTCTAAAATTTCATTTTCTTTTGGGATGAGTGGTTTTCTTTTTGTGGTAGTAATAATATCATCAACTCGTGTGTTCTCAAATATTTCCATTATAACTTTTGAGTTTTTACGAGGGCCTTTGTGAACCACTACTATTTCTAATATTCTATTTGTATTACCCATTAGTTATTACACCCCATAGAATCATGATTAGTAGAATACCACCCAATCCAATACAACCATATGTCATTACTTTTAGATTAGATTCATATTGTTTATCACTTCTACCTTGTCTACTTCTATACTGTCTTTCTTTTTTTGGTTCAAGTTCATCAATTAAAAATCCTATTCTCTCTTTTGCAATATACGGAGAATCTTCTTCTAATAATTGTTTAATCTGTTTTAAATTCTTTTTGATATATTCCTTTTCCATATTATAATTTATTATCGTGATGTCTTTGTTTAATCTTTTTATATTTCTTTTTAAGATTTTTTGCATCAGCATGTTTTCTCTTTTCTATCGTATCAACAACTTCTTTTGTTTTACTTCGTTTCTCTCTTGCCGATTCTGATTTTTGTAATCGTTTTCCTCTATCCATAATTAAATAAATTTATTAATATTAATTTTCTTTTCAATATCTTTTAATTTTTCTTTCATGTAATATTTTGCATATTCTGCCATCAGAGTATCCAACATTGTGTAATGAGAAAAAGCATCCGATTCTATCGGTTTGTTTTCCCATTCGTTTTCACTTAACCATTCTTTGGGTTCTAACATAATGCACATTCTTCATCAGGCATAATCCAAAGAAGAAAAATAATAAAGAGTATTGCCAAGATTGTTATCAATACTCTAACTGGTCTTGATTGTTTCTCTTTGTATGCTCTAAGTTTCATTCCCCATTTGTAGGAGAGTTCTCCTGCCCAATCAAACATTCTACCAACCAAATCAAATGGTGGTACTTTCATAATTGTTGCAAAAAAGATAACGAATCCTTCTAATCCATATCCTTCTTGAAACATCATCCATATAGATAATACTAAGAAGTACCATCCTATATATTTTTGTAAGTGTTGTTTTATTTTCATTTTATAAATGGTAATATAGATAACTCTTTTGCCTTAGCCTCTACCATAACATCTACATCGTTACCATATAAGTTAGGTAACTTGTTGATGTAATCTGAGTGAGCCTGTGGTTTGAGTTTCTCATTGTTTTCATGTAATTGTTTTGATTCCGAATAGTGAACTATCGGTTTAATATCTTTTGGCCAAGTAGAGATTGCCAATTCAAGTGCTTCTTGTTCTGATAACCCACCTGTATTAAATGTGTGGTGATGATAATCAAATACGATAGGAATACCAATTCTCTCATGTATGTACATCAAATCTTTTACTGAGTACATAGATGCTTTATCATCATTCTCTACTGTTAATCTTCCTTGTACTGCTGGAGAGAGTTTCTCAAAGTTCTTACAGAATCTATCCATAGCAGAAATCTTATCTCCATACACACCATTACAATGAATGTTTAGTTTGTTATATGGTGTACGAGATAATCCCAACATATCAAATATCTTACCATGTATTTCCAAATCGGTAATAGTATTTTTTACTACATTCTCTCTTGGGGATACAAGTACGTTGAAAGGACCAGGATGTGCGGTAATACGAATACCATTAGTATTTGCATAATGTCCACACGCCTGAAGTACTGTTTCAATTCGTTTGTAGTATGGTGAGTTCTCAATATCATACTCAGAAGCCCATGGAAACATTTCAGAAGATAATCTAAAACATTTAATGTTGTTCTGATTGTTCCATTCCAATATAGTGAATAAATCTCGTGAGTTCTGTAATCCTAACTCACCAGCATATTCAACACCCTTCTCTAAGAAGGTTCTTTTAATCATTGAACGATTAGTGGTTACTTTAGGTTTTTGTTTACCTAAAGTCATGTTAATACAAGCGTATCCTAAATTCATATTCTTTCGTTTAAGTTTTATTTACTAATGTAAATATACGAAAAATATTTGAATTATCCAAGCATTATAGTGAAAAACTTTCTCCACATCCACAAGTTCTATTGGCATTTGGATTTGACCACTCAAACCCCTTTCCATTTAATCCACTTGAATAATCTAATTGTGAACCTAAAAGGTACATAAAAGATTGTTTATCTACAACTACATTTATACTTTCGGTTTCGAATGTTTTATCTCCTTCAAGTAAATCAGTCTTTTCACCAAATTCCATAAAGTATTGTAAACCACTACAACCACCACTTAATACACCAACTCTAAGATGATGTGTTTCTGGTGATTTATCTTCTTCTTTTAAGTTTTGAATCAATTGTTTATTTGCGGCTTCTGTAATTTGTACTGACATATTAATATGTTTTTGAGTTAAAATCTGTTGGGTATTGGCTTTTTATTTCTTCAAGTGCAGTTGTATTACCACCTCTATAATTTAACCAGTGATTTATTGCCTGTCTATCGTTTATCCATCTTTCTTTTTTGTTCCAATCAAACCAAGGATGTAAGTAATATGGTTTACCATTAAAACTATGTTTCCAATTACCCAACTCATATGCTTTCTTTTTTTCTTCTTCAGTAATTATACCATCTTGGTTTATATCTTCATCTATCTTACCATCTTCATCTAAATCCTCAACCATATCATTCATAACCAAATCTAATGCATGGTCCTCATCCCATTCATCATTTGTATCTTCTACGTCAGTTTCAACCTGATTATCTTCATATGAAACATCATCTAATCCATCTTGTAAAGTGTTATCTAATTCATTGGTAAGTTCTTCTTCCCATTCTTTTTCCTCATCACTATCATCATTAGAGGAATCATCTTCACCATATAGTTCTCTCTTACGAACTACTTTATCTTTTTTAACAATTCCTCTATCAACTTTAACAGCGTTGTTAAAAGCAATTACAAGTGCAACGGCCAATGGGTCGAATACAAATATAATGATTAGGATAAACCAGTTGATAATCTGGTCCATTGGTTTGTTAAGTAATCCACTAAGATATTCTAATGGGCCTAATTCAGATGATACACCTTCCATAGATTCTAAATCTAATATTCTTAACTGAATAGATTGTAGTGAATCTGCAGCTACTTCTCTTTTCGCTTGTACCGAGCTCTTGTTTCTCTCTTCCACTTCAATACGAGATTGTGCCAACCTAAGTTCTGCAGTGGAGATTGTGGTTCTAACGCCCCCAACCACCGAGGTGTCTCGTACTTGGATTGATTGAGATTTCGCATTAGAAAGAGTACTAATGTTACTACTAATTCTTTTAAGTTCTTCATCATATCGTGTTACATCATCTTCCCAAAATTGTTCTTTCTGTTGTAGGAATGCCAATTGTTTTTCTTTTACACTATACTGATTAAATGTATCTTGAAATGCTGATGTTAGAAATCCATAGATACCTAATGATGTTATAAGGATTAGGATAACTACTGCAATACTTAGATAGATTCTAAATGATTTGTTTATCCTTTCCCAATAGTTGTAAAGATAACCAGCTGTAATTAGTTTTGCTAGTTCCAATGAACTTGCCATTATTATTACAGAAAATGCCGCTCCTGCAAATAGTTTAGATAAACCACTTACTGAAAAGAATGCCGCATTGAATGCTACAAACAACGCAGATAATCCTAATAATAGTGTTCTGAATTTCATAAGGTTATCCCCTAATTACTATCTCTCTTACCTTTTCTAAATTTGTAAGAACTTCTCGTAGATAAATATCTGCCATTTTTGAGTCAGCAGGTCTTTCTCCTGTAACCATTTCTTTTACAATCTTAATTCGTGTTTCCATTGATTCGATTGTATCATCTACTTTTGATTTATAAATATCTTTCATTTGATATGTTTTATTGTTACTATTATAAATATTAGGATATAAAAAAAGGGGATTTTTCCAAACCCCCTTTTAGTTCTTGATATGAGATTAATAAGATATCTTTAAGGACTTTGCCTTCTTGTTTACTTTCTTATCAATGAGGAGAGTGAGTAACCCATTATCAAATTTAGCAGTTGTTTTTGTACCATCATAATCAGTACCAACTGTTAATACTAAATCAATATCTTGAACAAAACGAGAAGTATCTTCTCCTTTTTTAGATTTGATTGTAATTTCCTCTTCAGTAACATCTACTGTAATATCTTTTGGATTATGTCCAATAGTGTTAATTGTAACTTGTTGTTTACCATCATCCAATACCTCAGCATCAAATTGTGAATGTAATCGTTTAGTTGGTTTTGTTGTGTAGATATCCTTAAAGAAGTTATCTACAAAGTTTTCATTAATTGTGTAAAACATAATTTTCCTTTTTTTTTTAGTTAAACATTTACATATTATATTACCAAATCTATACCAATGTAATTTGTCAAGGTATAGTATGACATTTTGTCAGTTTTATCAAGGTATAACATGACAAAGTGTCATTCTATATCTTCGTTTGTTAAACTTCTATATAATATTGCAAGTTCTTCTTCAGTTTTACATAACCCCAATCCATTTAATTCATGTATCTCAACAACAAATTCATCTTTCTCAAGTCCAAGTTCTTCTTGTTCATCATCTGCACAAGAAATTAAACATGGAGCTCTTTCATCAGGATTATCTTTTGGTAGTGGGAGTGTATAATATGTATATGATAAAGGATTTCCATCATCATCTTCACCATCCGAATCGGTGTTTTTTTCCCATTCTTGCCTTTCAAAAGTTTTTTTTGTTATTGGTATAAATGGAAACTCTATAAAGTTTGTCATTCTAAAACGATTTTTATAGTATCTGAAGTTAGATGTTCTCTAATTATACCTGTAACTATTAATGTATCTCCAACCATTGTGTTAATAGGAGCTATAACATTCATCACACTACCATCAATAGAATATGAAGCTTGGTTTGTAACCTCAACTAACTCATCTTGATATACCCAATCTAAGTTACTACTCCATTCTACTTTTAGTGGATTGTACAGTTCGTAATTATTAATCGTACCACTAATGGTGTGGATAGTTTGATTGGTATCTTGGTTTAACTCTAAGTGATAATATCCATTATCATCTATTGGTAACCTACCATCTATTTCTAAAGTTGGTTCTTCTAACACTAATACATCATCTGCTATCGAACAAGATGTTAATGTTCCCAATAACATTAGTGAATAAAGAACTAATGCAAACGTTAATAAAAAATTTATACTATCGAATTGTTTCATAATAAGTAATCTAATATACTATCCCAAGTTGGAAACTCATTTGGTTTGTTATCATTTTCCCAATCGTTACCGAATCTTAATAGTTTACCACTAAACTCACCCGCCCCATTCTTCAATCTATCATCAATAAGGTAATCACCCATCAACAAATCTTTTCTGTGAGTAATAAACATTCTTTTGTGGAATATATCACCGAAGTAATCTTCTATCCAAAATCTTTTATCTGTGTTTGATTGTGGGTTACCCCATGGAGCTGAAGTAGCTATGAACAATTCATACTTACCACTATTGTGTAGTTTCTTTACAGCTTCGATGGCTCCTTTCATTGGTGGAGCTATTCTGAATAATCCTTGGATGTGGTCAGGAAAAGTTTCATACCTCCCCTTTAAATGTGGATGACTAGCAAACCAATCTTCAATTGCTTTACCAAAATCAACTAATACTCCATCCATATCGATGTAAACTATCTTTTTTTTCAATACCTTTTGTTTTTTAATGTTATTATTATCACTCATTTACTATGTAAATATACGAAAAATATTTGGATTTACCAAATATTTTCGTGTTTATTTTTAGTAAATTACTAAGTAGTAGTAGGGTTATCTCTTTGTTCTTGAGATAGGTGAGAACGGAATCCAAGTACTGGTACATGACCTGTAATTTCGATTTCTCTTTTCTTAATAAATTGTTTAGATACTTGTAGTGTTTCTAAATCTGTTTCATTCATTACCCAATCTTTGAATAGGTAAGTTAATAGTTTACTTTTAATTGTTTTAATCATAATTTTAAATTTAATTGTTTAATAAAATGTACTCATTGCGGCTCTCAAACCTTCTTTTGTTGCCAAGTGTACAGAGTCTAACCTTGGATTTAAAGTAGGATATTGTTTGTATTGTTTAACCGCTAACGTTTTAGCTCCTCTTAGGGTTTTAGCCCATACAGTATTCCAACCACCCTCTTCAAAGGTGAACATATACTCTTTCAATTGTAATTCGTTATTCATATTTTATATTTAAGGTTTCGTTAATTAGTTTTAAGATATCTCCACAATAACTCCAAGTGTTCCAAGAGTAGTAAGTATCAGTAGAAGTAGCGTGGAGGTTAATTGATGGAATTCTCAATCTACCACCAGTATATTCTCTCGAACCACCACTTGTGTGATATCTTAATCCATTTGGTCTCCACTTAGTTTCACTCCAATCACAGTAATCATGTTCGATGTTTAATTCAGTAAGTAGATTAGAAACCCATCTTAGTTGTGGCATCGGGCCTTCACCATTGGATTTCTTTACTAACTTCTCGTAGTGTTTATAGTTTTTAAGGTTTTTTAACTTCATATCTTAATTATTTACATAGTAAATATACGAAAAAAATATGAAATAAACAAGCAAAAAGTGAATTATTTTTATTTTTTTTAAGCCTATAAATATTTTAAACTACTATGCATAAGCTGCTAATAATCTTAGTATTTCATCTAATGATTCATGTCTGTGATTATCCAATAAACTTACAGCATACACATACTTAGATTCCTTTACTTTTGGAACTTCATGTATTGCTGAATCATTAGCAAACTTTAAATCAATCTGTTGTGGGTCACCAGTAAGAATCATAGTTGATTTTTTTCCCAATCTACCTAACACCATACTAAGTTGTTGTTTCGTTAAGTTTTGAAACTCATCTACAATCACACACGCATTATCAAATGTTCTACCTCTAAAGTGGGATAACGATACTAACTCTATGTTTTCATCCGATTCCATCTTCTGTAATATAGTTGGTTTATTGTAAACCTTTCTCATATTAGAACGAATAGGTACTAACCATGGCTCCATCTTTTCATCAAGTGAACCCGGTAAATATCCATTATCTTCATTTGATACAGTTGGTCTTGTTATTACTATTTGATTTATCTTACGAGTAAAAAACATATCCAATGCTATCTGTACTGCAAGAAGTGTTTTACCACTACCAGCTTTACCCATTACGAAGTTATACGGATGGTATAAGATATTTGTCTTTGCCATCTTTTGTTCTTCTGATAGGGTTATTGAAAACTTTACTTTACCTTTAGGTGGGTTTTTACTAATGTTCTGTGTTGCCATTATTCTCCTTTATAAAATTAAAATCATACCAACCCACTTTATAGCAAATGTGAATTGATTTCTCGTTCCAAGTGTCAGCGTGTGAATACAAACAATCGATTCCATCATACTCTAAAAACTTTTTTAAAGTTAAATGATACATACTAACTCCACATCCTTTTGGTTTGTTTTTGAGTTTTTGAGTAACAAACGCACCACCAACAAACATTTCATTTGATTTGAGAGGTTGATACATTTCTTCCCAAAGTGGTGTGTGGTTATGATTACCCCACATCCAACCAATTGGAGAATTATTGTAATAAAATAAATGTACTGAGGAGTTGTGTGTTTCGAACCTACTATGTAGCATAAGTTCATCAGGAATTCCAACCCAATCAAAATCTCGTTTCATTAAATCTGAAACGTAGAGGAGCTCATGAATATAATTATTATAGTTTTCTTTGTTTATTAAAACTATATTATAATCTTCCAAGATTTCGAAAGGAACTAAACTTTCTTTCGTAAGTTTTAGTTGTATTATTTTGGTTGTATCCATAAAGTAACATCTTTACAGATATAAATATACTAAATCATCCTAAATTTGTTATCGCCATCTAAAATAGATTTTACCACATCCCTACAACCTTCCATAAATTTAATTTCACCAACCCAATGGTCGTATGTTTTATGGTTTAAGCTTTTTAAAGCAGATGCCTTTAATTTATGATATGTTATTAAATTACCAAAATGATATTGACAAACTATTAGAGAAGGTAACATTCCTTTTTTTCTAAATTCAAAAGAGGTATCTATTTTATTTAAATAAAAATCTTTAAGCTCATAGTAACCATCTAAAAGAATATCTTTAGTTTTTTGATTGTTAAATTTTATAAAACCAACGTTCCATGCAACCATATTGTGATAACTAAACTCTGGAATATATTTTTCAGTATCTGCATCTTTGAATATATCTAACATAGTATTATATCCATTTTGCATATCGAATTTTTTACTAAGAGGACCGCCTTTTTTTGTTTCTTTATATTCAAACCAAACATCATCAGTATTTGGTGGTAGTTTTAATTTATTTGTTAAAATGATATCACCATCAAATGTAACACAATCCAAATCATTATTCTTATGTATCCATATTTTTAAATCATCTAATAATTCAAATTGAATATTATCAATACAGATACAAGAATCATAATAACCATCAAGTTCTTTTATAGAAAGACTATCTCCGTAGAACCTAATTCCATATCCATACTTTTTCGCACGAATCATAGAAGCTTTATACATATCATATATGTATTTCTTATCAGTATGCCATGTGGTACGCATATCAGACTCTTCATCATACCAACCCATTCTATTATCGAAACTATATGTTAAAGTCATAAGATTGTTTTTGGTTTACTAATATTTTTAATTTGTAAATTAATATCTTTTAGAAACAAACTTTTTTTATTTTTATTTTTTAGTAACTCAGATTTTTCTAACCATACATGATAGTATTTTAAATCTATAACATCTGAGTTTTTATAGTACATCTTATGAGGTACTATTCCATATTTTATTTCTTGCTGTATTCTCTCACCATCTTCTATGTACATGAATGGTTCTAAACAAGCTACCTTTGATTTTAATTTTCTAAAAGTAAATGGTAATATTCCTTGGTCTGCCATTAACCAAATTGATTCATCTACTTTAGTTAAATTTTTATTGTAAATTATAGATTCATGTAGTTTCCAATATTCAGATAATAAAGTTGTATTATTTATATATAAAAAACTTGTATTGGGATATAACATACCAGTATAGTAGTATGGTAGGTTTAGTGATTTTAGTTTTGACTCATCTACATAAAATTTATTTCTTTGTAATTCCCATTGAGTATGCACACAATCATATTTTTTAAACTCATCTATGTTAAAATAATCTTTTACAATAAAATCTAAATCTAAAAAAGTAAAGGGTTCTGTTTGATTACATATTACATATGTTTTACCACTTGTCCAAAAATATCCTTTATTAAAATTTAATTTATTAAACTCGTTTAACAAAGTAATATCAACATTATCGTAATAGTCAACTAATCCAAGTTTTGATAAATAATCAAATCCATTTGTATCTGTATATAATGTTGTTTCCCCAACATATTTTTTTGCACTTAATGCAGATAGTTTTTGGATTTCTATTTCAAAATCATGTAGTTTAATTATTTCTTCTGGATTTCTATCTTTATTATATCCTTTTGATTCAGAAGAAAACATAGGTTCTGACCAGAATACAAAAATAGATTTCATAATAATTTATTTTTAGAAACTTTACTTGCGTGTAAGTTAAAGTTAATTACAGCTCTTTCTGATTTACCATAAAAGGGCTTTACTGAATGTACTATATCAGATGGCCATATTATTAACATTCCCTTTTTTGGTCTAATCATGTATTGTCTATCTCGTTCATGAAAAGCAAATACACCACTATATGGATGGTCTGGTAATGGTTCACCATCACTCAAATAATATCCTCCACTAAAAGATAAATTCGTTTGTTCATCTTTACTCCAACGAGAATGATTGTGTTGGTTGTGTCCTAACCCACTTGTTGGTTTATAATATTGTAACCAACTTTCTGTTATTATTGATTCTTTTACGATGATATCAAAATCAAGAGAGTTTATTAAGTTTTTAAATCCTAATTTTATTCTATCAACAACATCTAAAACACAATCTTCAGTTCTATTTAAAAAATCATTTGGAGGGGTAAAGAACCTACTACCTATTGGCATTTGAGAATCGGATTCTACCCAATTTTCTTTTCTATCATAATTTATATTGTAATAACTATATCTCTCATCATCATATTTTTCTGGTAGTTCTTGGCCCATTTTTTGTTGGCCTTCTGATAATACTTCCTTCCCTAAAGAAAATAATTTATCTGATAACTCATCATCATATTGTTTTATGTAGAGTGGGATTGGTGCAAGATAAAAAATATTATCTTTATCTGAAGAATAGTAACCTTTATTAAAATACATTTACGAATGTTTATCTAAAACATAAGAGAAAAAATTGCTCATGATTCTATTAACTTCTGTTTTTTCTGCAGAAGATACAGAAACAGTATACGAACCACTATGATGATTATCAATTGATTTGTAAATTAATTTCTTTATGTCATTTTTCTGTATAGCCATTTTTTTATGTCGAGGGTTTTAGTTTATTGTTGTGTACAATTGCAGATAAACTTGTTTGTACTTGTCCTTCTGTATCATTTGCCAATACATAGTTATCTTCTGTTTCAACATCTATTTCATGAAACGAACCTGTGTTAACATTTAAGATATGAACACTTGAAGTTAAAATTGGAATTAGGTTAGAATTATCATCAAAGAAATAATGGTCATCTTCATTTATAGCTACAACATTTTTAAATTTAAATTCATTAGATGAACTTTCGTATATTAATGCAATAACATCAGTTGACATATAGTTTGATTCATCACTACCACTAACTCTTAACTCATATATTATATGGTCTGTCATTTCATGAGTATAAGGGTCTGATACTACAAGTGATGAGGTATATGAAGAATTAGCAGGTAGAGTAGGACCAGATACAGAAACGTTCATGAAGTGTGCACTTAAATCTTCATCATCTGTAATATTAGGTATATAAAATGATTTTACAATAGAACCACTTATCACATCTTCAATATCAACAAGGTCTCCACTTGCTGATACAAGAGTTTCAGTTTCATATATACCTCTTTTTACTCTTCTTTCTTTTATATAGGAAGTTGAAAACTCATGATAATGTTTTTGAGTATAGTGCTCATCATCAGTAAATGTAAAATCAAAATCAGCATAAGTTGGTAATTGTAATACACTCTTTCCAGATACAGTTCCCAATGGTAAGTGATTCAACTCAGAACCATATACAATACCATAATGTCTTAATGAAGTTACATGATTATCTACAATAGAACCAGTACCATATAGAAAATTAGTATAGTAAACATGAGAATCTAATTCTGAGTTACTTATGAAATCATTAATACGAGATTCATCATACTGAGAACCCGTTTCTATACTTCCTTGAACCCATACATAATTTGGTTGTAAATCAGGATTTGGATTATACTCACCAGTATCAACATCTTCCCAATATAAAGGTTCATATCTACCACCAAGTAAAACATGAGTACCTGTAACTTCTTCCGAAGCAGATACAAAACTACCATCTACTAATCCATGAGTACCCACAATTGTAGCATTATTATAATAACTACCAGATATTTTAACATGAGTAGGATTTGAACCAGTAACAAATTCTCCGTCTTTACGATGTCCTCTTACTTTTAAAAATGAAACTGTACTAATTGACCATTGATTTTTTAAAACAATATCAGGATAAATACCAGGATTTGTTTTTCTTTCTAAAGTATCAACAACCATATCAGATGAAGAAATGTAAAACGGTGCACAATCACTCGAAGCGGTATATTCATTAAATAGTGATAATGAATTTACATCATGTTTAGCATATACAGAATCTACAACCGCGTTTTCATCATACGCCATTCTAAGAATAAACTTATTACTTGCATCTGAAACTGATGTTGGGTATATTGTATCTGCAGATTCTTCATGTTCTACCCAAGTTGTAATAAAAGATGCGTTATCTCTAATACTTTCTGAAATGTGATTTACAATCGCTTTCTGAAATTGAGGTTTATATATTACTTCAAATGTATCTATTGATTGGCTTTGTAATAAAGATATTAAGCCCGTATAATCTAATCCATTATCGAGTACATTAAATACATCAGTAGTATCAGTATTAAGTTCTAAAAACTTTATACCGTTATCTGTTTTTACGAAATCAGCTGAGAAAAATGTTCCCTTCATATTGTACGTTTCCTTTTACTTTATATAAATATACTAAACTAAAGTTTTATAGTTTTAGTTACAGATTGTCTCTGTCTTTGTCTTTTAATGAAGTTAGTTTTATACTTACTAACAAGGCTACACGCTTCATAGTTTTCTTTCTTTTCAAAAAACTTTGTGGCAATATCATAAACTTCCATATACTCATCTTCCTTGATTAATATTGCATTTCCAGCGTTAGGATGAACAATTAATACAATTTTCTTTCTACCATTTTTATTAGCAAAGTTTACAGCTCGTGTAAGTTCAGTAAATACTTGATTACCTCTTGATTCAAGAAATCGTTTTATCCTTGGATTATCGGAATCTTCAATAAGATATTTCCTCCAATCTACTGTATTGAGTAATTGTGGTGTCATTATATTCTCTCCCATTTGTTTCTTTTCCAAACAAAGCCATCACGAACTTCAAATGGATATCTACCTCTTCCCGATGGTGATGTTCCTGTTTGTTCATTTCTTCTTCCAAAAAGACCTCTTCCACTTCTTCTTCTTCCACCTCCACTACCACTGTTAGAAATACTATTAGAATTGATTCTCGGATATAATTTACCTTGAACTCTTCCTGCACTATATCTACTTCTTGATATTATTTTCCAAGCTGTACCATCCCACTCCTGATATGTTCCACGACTAAATAAGGTTCTATTTGGATTTCTACGAACATCACCTCTTGATGGTCCTGATGTTGGTGGTGTTGGTGGTGGTGTTGATGTTGTTGTAGTTGAGTCTGCAACTGTTTCAACCACCGGAGTTGCTGTTTTTACACTTTGGGGAGGTGTTGTTTCTCTTGAAGGTTCTTGTACTTGTTCTTTTTCTTCTGGTGTTGGGATTTCTTGAGGAATGATTGAAAGGGTTCTCAATGAAGCGGCGGATGAGATTGATTCTTTATCTGCAGCTCCATATATTCCATTACCATTACCATCATGATTTATTAGATAAGTGCAAAACTTATCAATACTTGGTGTACTTGAAATCTCATGATTTACTGTTACAGAGGCAATTTTTTCCTTTTCAGCAAATTGTTTATAGTAATTTACTAATGAAGGAGCAATACTTTTTAGTATATCTGGATATTTACTTGAAAAACTCATACTACTATAAATATAAAGATATGAATTACTTGATATTTAATCTATTAAAAGCTTTTTCAATAGAACCATCAAAATCTAATGTTCTATCTTGTTCTCTTAATTGTTTAGATAAATCAAATACTTCATCTCTAATTCCAAGTGAATGAGATTTGTATAATATTTCTTCGGTAAATTTGGATGTTGTCATAGTGATTATAAGTATTACAACCCACCATATTCATCATCATAAAACTGAATATTTATTCCAGCTTCTTCTAACATTGAGAAACTTCTGTGGTAGTTTTCTTCCCAATGGTCTCCTTTAGTAGTAACACCTCTTTCACAAAAGATTCTTGTGATACCAGCATTTATGATTCCTCTTGCACAATCTGAACAAGGAATTCCACAACTAAGATACATAGTAGTTCCTTTAGTAGATACTCCTATTCTTGCTGCGTTGTATATCGCATTTCTTTCAGCGTGTTCAAACCAATAATACTTCTCTGGTCTTTCCTGTCTTTCTTTTAGATTATCTTGTAATCCTCTTGGGAATGAGTTGTATCCAGTAGATACAATTTCTTTATCCTTACCAACAATGATTGCACCAATTTGTGTGTTTACATCTTTGGATTTAAGTTTGACTGTGTGAGCCAATGTTCTAAAGTATTCTACCCATCTCATATTATATAATTATAATTGTTCCCAATTTGCTTCTTGTATTTCTTCACAAAACCAATAATCTCTACCCTTTACTTTAAATGCGGTATCAACCCCTAACCATTCTTTTATCATGTTTACGTTCTTACATCGTTCTACTGATATAATAGCATGAATCAAATATGGTCTATGATTTATATATTCTATCGGTCTTTTATATGAAGGAAAAATCATAATTTATTTAGAGCCTTTGGAGGGACTCGAACCCACGACCTGTTGATTACAAATCAACTGCTCTAGCCAGCTGAGCTACAAAGGCAATCCGTTATTAGTTATCCAATATGTTTTTTAACTTTGGAATTACCAAGTAGTAAATAGAAACTCCATACTAATGATACCAATAAAAGTACTATGTAAATAGGACTTTCTAAAGGACTTACAAATTGTGAAGGGTTTTCAATATCTAACCCATTCCCACTATTAGGATTCACCGCTTCTAATACAAACGATAATACAAATGTTAGTACTGTTAGTAATGTTGCTTTGTTAGGAAAGAATGCGTTGATTCTTTTATAAGTTGTTGCTAGTGAAAACCATATCATTGGTATAACTAATAACGCTCCTAATAAAACAAGAATACCAGCTAAAAGTGGATTTCCATCTGCTCCTAATATTCCTATTCCAACTCCAATAAGGATTCCGATTGGAATAATGAATAATAGTAATGCTAATCCTCTAAGGAAATAATCTGTTCCATTAATGGTATTTTTAAATTGAAAGTACTTACCAAACTTCTCTTTTAAATATTTCATAATTGTGTTTTAAAATCAGTAGTTATTACTACCATTATGACTCATGTCATTGTGGAGGATATCGGATTCGAACCGATGACCCCTACGGTGCAAGCGTAGTGCTCTAGCCAACTGAGCTAATCCCCCATTAATTTATTTTGCGGTCTGGACGAGACTCGAACTCGCGACCCCCTGCGTGACAGGCAGGTATTCTAACCAACTGAACTACCAGACCAAAAAAACTAAATATGTTAAGGTGCGGTCAATTATGATTCACAGTCCTATAAAGAGTATTCTTACTTAACTTCTGCAGAAGTGATACTCAACGCTATTTAGTTTTTGCGGAGAAGGAGGGATTCGAACCCCCGGTACGTTGCCGTACGCTGGTTTTCAAGACCAGTGCATTCGACCACTCTGCCACTTCTCCTACCTTTAGTGTATCCAATCTACTTTTGTTTTGTAAGGAAAGTAGCTCCAATCATAAAAATTAAACTAATAGAACCAAACGCTTCCAACCAAGATAATTGTATTGTTGGATTGAAGTTTAAATTTAAACTCCAAATTAATGTTGATAATAATGTTAATACGATTATTCCTTTTACTATATCTTTATTCATATTAAAAATTTTGTCTTAGTGCAAAAAAGTCATCTCTCATTTTTTGAATTTCTTTGATTATTGTATCATTGGTAGGTGGAATCTTTTTTATTATTTGATTCGTAAGTTTATCCATTCTCGATTTTAACTGACCTCTTAAATCAGTTTCTACATCTCTAAATGTTTGATGTGTATCTTCGAGTTCCCTATCTACTCTTTGATTAATATCTCTATCGAGTTTTATAATCGTTGTTTCAGTATCCTCTAAATAGGATTCTAAATAATCTAATCTTTCCTTTTGTCTATAAATTTGAAAAGCAAGAAGTATAACTGATATTCCTAAGAATACTATTGATATTGATGTAAGCATAATTTTATAATTTAGTAGTTAGTAGCCCGTAGGGGAATCGAACCCCTCTTACCAGGATGAAAACCTGGCGTCCTAGCCGATAGACGAACGGGCCATTTTTAAGATTCTTCTTCATCCTCATCTTCAAACTCTTCTAATCTAAGAAATATTTCTTCTTGATTTTTATCGAGTTGTTCGATGTTACGATAAATTCCTTCATTTATATTATCGTGTTTTTTATCTAATGATTCTATTGACTTTTCTATCTTAGTAACCCTTTCTTCTATTTCATCAATAGAACTGGTATATTCTTCGATTTCATCAAGTGTTTCATTTGTTTCTTTTTTTATCTTTGATATTGTTTTTACAGAGTATATAACTCCAACAATCGATAATGTAATAACTACACCTAAGCCAAATGTTATAAATGTTTCCATGTATATAAGTATATATTAGTTTAATAATCATCATCAGAGAAATCACTCCACTTACGTTTGTGTTTCCCTTTTCTGTTATATTCTTTTTGTGATTTGTGAACTTTCTCAGTAGTTTTTTTGCCGATGTGGTGAGATGCTTCACCATAACTCATATCATCCCAACTTAACTTCTCTTGATAGTTGTTCTTTTTCTTTTGTTTCTTCATTACTTATCAATTCCATATGATATCCAACTTCTCTATTTCTAAGGTATTGTTGTTCTGTCCATTCAGGTGTCCTATCTGTAACAAACTCAATACTATAAGGAGAATCTCCTCTTCCCATTGTTCCACCAGGTGGAGTTATTTTATATATCAGTTTTTTCATTAATGTTTGGATTTTGTTTTATTGTCTGTTTTGTTATTAAATCTTTTATCTTCGTTGTTGACCACCCATGTGAACGAGTTGTATAAATAACTTCTATTGGTAAATCTTTACCTGTAAAATCTTCTCCGATATAATCCTCACCGAGTATTCTAATATCTGGTTTGAAAAATTCTATGAGCTTTAATAAATCTTCTTCCGTTTGATAAATATAAACCTCATCAATATATTTAATTGACATTAATGTTCTATATCTTTCATACAAAGGAATTACAGGTTTATATTTTGATTTCCTATGAAGTGAAGGGTCTTTCTGCAGGAACACTATAAATTTATCACAATGTTTCTTTGCTTCTTCAAATGTATAAATGTAACCTGGATGTAACAAATCAAAGTTACCTGCAGTAAAACCTAATTTATTCTGTTTCATTTAAAAATTCTAAATAAGCTTCTTCGATATCATATTGTAATTTAGATGTTTTTTCTCTTAACTCTTCAGTATAGAAATCATCTTCCCATATTTTATCCTCATCGATTTCTTCATCTAAATCTTCTATATCTTCCCAATCTTTTGCGTATAAGAAAGCTCCCATCGGGTCATATGATTCATCTTCATAAGTTCCTAATATATAACAATCTTCTTTTATATCAGTAAGAACTTCTGATAACTTTTTTAGAAACCCCTGTGGTACAGCCCAAGGTGATGTTATTACAAGGTGAATATATTCTGTATCATCATCATGGTCATATTCCGAATAAATCCATTTAGAACCTACATTGTTTCCCAACCACTCAAACTCTGGCCAAGTATTTTCAGCCTCTTGGTTTTCTTCTTTACTTAAGTTAATGTCCCAAGTATAATCCTTACCATACAATCGATTAATCAATTCAATAGTTCTCGAATTATATTCGCCTTCCTTTGGAGTAAACAATTCTTTTAATTTGTTTGCAACGTTTATATCACCATTCTTAATGGTAACATAAGTTTCCATTTCATTTGCCATATCTTATTCTTCTGTTAGTTCAGGCCAATCACCATCTTCCATTACTTTATCGTTTACTAATTCAAACTCCACTTCATCCATAACTTCTTGTTGAAGGTCATCATCTTCTGATTTCCAATTTTGAATTTGTTGTTCTGTTAGTTCTTCTGTTTCTTCATAACGAACTGTTGTTACAATAACTCTTCTTGTTAACTTTGCCATATCTTACCAATCACCATTATCATGTAGAGATTGGAATCCACCTGTTTTTCTATATTCTTCGTTTAGGTGTCCAATCTCAACCCAATCGTCTCCGAACTTTTCTCTTGAATCAGAATACACTTTTCTATCGTGGTATCCATCTTCTAATAAAAGATTTTGTAATTCTTCTTCGCCGTAAACTTCTTTATTAACTTCAAAGAAATCTTCAGTTCTATCCCAATCGTAAACATTTTCTTCTAAGTACTTCCAAAGTTCTTCTGTTGTACTTCCCTCATAAGGAGGTTCGCATTTTCTTAGTTTATCAACATGAACCTCAATTGGTTCTTCTGTTGCTTCCCAAATGGTGTATTTCTCACACCTTCTTACATAAAGTTTTTCACTCATTGTTTTTAATTTAAATTATTTGTAATTACAAATATACGAAATTATTTTCATATACACAAGTCTTTTTAATTAAAATTTACATTCCAACTTATTGATATTCTTTTTTTATCTGTGGAATTGTATTGTAAACTCCCATGCTTTAACCAAGATGGAAATGATATCATCATCCCTTCTTGTGGTTCAATATGTATTTGTGGAGCTAATAATTCATTATCCGATTCTGGTAATAGTTTAGCTAAAGTATCAATTGGTGATTCTATTACAAACTCTCCACCTTTGTTTTCATCTATTGATATATAAAGTACAGCGGAGAATCCATTCGATACATTACCTGCTCCAATATGGTCATGTAACTCTTGAAAAGCACCATCTCCTCCAAGAGTAATCCAACAATCCTCAATATAAAATGGTTTTGGCTTGAACCCACACTCCACAATATATTCTGATGTGTGTTTTATAATTGTATCTTTTAGGTAATCAGGAAAGAATTCTTTTCCTTCTTCACAAAAAATATTTGTTCTTGTATTACACTTCCATTGATTTGTTTTAAATAAATCATCATTATCTTTAATGTATTTAGTAATATCTTTTTGAAGAGTTTTTAATACCTCCTCATCTATACTTGTATAATATACAGGTGTTGGAAATAAATTATTTATCATAATAAGTTTTCTTTTGATTTAAAGAAGATAACTAAAACCTTTCGTATTCCTCTTGTTATTTTAGTAACTTCGTGTCTGTGTTTGTGTCCATCTAACATCACATACTCACCTAAGTTAGATAACCCAATATCATTATCTTCTATTAAAAATTTACCTCCATCAAAATCATCAGTTAATAATATAATGGTAACACTTCTTAAGAAATCTTTATGTTTTGCTGAAAAATCTCCAACTCTATATTCCATTGTATATAAAGATTCAACTATGTTGTTTTTGGAAAACTTGTTGGATAACCAATTATTAAGTATTTCGTTTTTTGTATTATATACTTCGAAAAGAGTTGGGTTTAAACCACTTCCATTATTTAAAATATATGGATGAGTTTCTGTCCATTCTTCTTGTGCTTCTTCAGGTGTAAGAATTTTAGTTTGATTCAGTTGTTCTAATAAAAAACTTAATTCTTCGTTTGATAATATATCTTTAGTGTAGTTCATGTATTAATTTGAAACTATTATTTCACCAGTATTCCAACTTGGGATATAGTATTTGAATCCATATTCATCTAACATCTCAGTAACTCTCTTTGTCATCTCAGAAGAATTACCAACTATAATTCTACATTGAAACATCGGATTTTGTGATTGTATTAAAACAAAATCTTCAGCAGCAAATTGTGCTTCATCATGAGTAAATCCATGTAAATCTAATTCGTTCATATAAGTAAACTTTTAGTTATTGTTTTGTTTTTTATTTTTTTAATCAAGTATCTAAAAAAATGATGAGAAAGTACATCATGTCCTCGTTCACCTAAATGTGTATTTGAGTTAACTTCTTGACCAGTATCATGTGCCATTGAAAACATAGAACCATCTATATAATTTATTGCTGAGTAAAACAATGGTGTTTCGAGTTCATTAAAATATTCTTCTTTAGGAGTAATACCTTGTTCTCCTCTATATTTGTTTATCACATCACCAAGAATATATTCATTACCTTGTAATACTTCTGGTTCATATGTAAGATGGATAAGATTATCTATACTCCAAAAGAATACATCAATTCCTTTATAATCACAAATTGTTTTAATAGCGGTTTCGTATGTATGAACTTCATATGGAGATTTAATAGATGTTCTACTTTTTAATATATCACTCATTGTTGAGGATGAAATATCATTGGTATGTTTTGTGTAATCAAATAATTCTGATATAGAATGAATTTCGGTATCTGTATAAAGATTAAATCTAAAGTTATCAGACCAATTGATTATTATACTATCACCCTTACTTATAGAATCGATATTTGTAATTACAGAATTGAATGTATCTAAATTGGTATTACCTTTTTTAGCATAAAGTTTAAAACTACACTTTAACTTACCACATAGTTTTTCAATCCATACACTATTATTCAATGGTGTGTATGTTTTCTCATCACGATTCAATCTCAATATGTTAGTATCTAACCATTGTTTATATTTTGAAAAAACAGCAGAATCACAATACTTCCAACCCAATGTATGTTCATCACCAAAAGCGTGTATTACCATATTTGTTTATTTATTAAGATACTTGTTCTTTCCAAAATACTTGAATACACATAATAAGAATACACAATCCAACTTGTACCCAAACCTTTGAAGTCATCGGTTGATTAAAGAAGTGTTGTGTTAGAATCGCATATACGATTATACCAACGGAGAATCCTAAGAATCGATTCGCCCATAATGAGTTACCGAACCCCTCAACACCGAGTTGAGTTGATTTAAGAAACAACCAAGTGATTGGTAGAGCGGCTACATACCATCCCCACCACTCAGGTCCGAACTTTGGATATTTGAATTGTAAATTGTGTTGTAACCACGCTCCACCTTGTGCGAGGATAAACAAAAAGGATGCCATAAAAACGTACATCCATTTAATTGTATTTGTTACTTCCATTTTATTATTTTAAATATGTTGGCCCATAATAATCCCAAGAAGCCGAACCATCGAAGATATTACCTCGTGAATGTTTAGCCGGTTGACTCCAAGTAGCGGGTTTTAATAAATCCCCCACACAAACGAGAGAACCTTTCATTACACCTTCCCACATAGAAACGAATCCCCATACAGAACCTTCATCGATAATCTTCATATATTTTTGTCCCTTCTTAATAGTTAGAGGTGTGTACTCTTTATAAGAAAAGTTTTTATCCCAATGCTCTTTTCGTTTTTCGTTAACCTCATCTAACCACATATTAAATTTTGTAATACTCATACTTTTATCTTTTAGTGTTATTAATTATTTACATAGTAAATATACGAAAAATATTTGATATATCCAAGCCTTTTGTTAAAAACTTTTTTGTTTATTTTTTTAAAAACGCTATAGTTATAAGCACTCCAGACAACTTAAAAATAGAAAAACTTAAATAAAGATTAATAACCTATAACTAAGACACTAAGGACGTGTCGGTTTTTTAAAATTTTTTTCGTGTCGTTCAAAAAGGTTTTTTTGTCGTTTAAATTTTCCCCTTCTTTTCTTTTGATAGTATTACCAATTCCTCAGTATATTCCATACAATGAAGGCATTTGTTATCACAGCTTGTAATACAATAAACGTCCTCCACAACGCTACCTTATCCGCTTCTCTATCCGTTCCTTCCTTACTACCGAGTGCTCGAGCCCACGATTTCCATATTCGTTTCATTATCTGTGATATTTAGAGTTCCCCTTAGTAGAGTAAGTAGGTTTAAGTTTTAACCATATCCTTCTGAGTGTCTGAGTAACCCTACTCTCTATATGGGTGTGTGTTCTATCTCTATCTGAATTGGAAGTTAAGTACCAATCGATTAATCCTTCTTCTTTACTTCTATCTTCGTTATTATAGTTGTACATAGTATTATAGTTTATATCTGTATTAATATTATATTGTATCCGTTCTTAATTATTATACTTACCGAAATTTTGTTGGGTGTCAATTTTTCGAGGATTTTTTTGATAGTATGTATAAATCTCTTTCGTTGTTCAATTGTTGTTTTTGATACTCATGATAAAATTGTTCTCTTCCCATATCGGCAAGGAATTTGATTCTTTCCCTTATCCCTTTCATTTCTTCGATAGTGTTGTTATCATCCTTATATTGGGATACGAGGTTTTTAATCATTTTTTTAATTCCTTTATAATGATGTGGCTTTAATTCGTATTTCATAGTCTAACGCTTTTTTTAATTCATCGTGTTCTTCTCTTAATACACATTGTAAATGGTCTGTTCCACTTAAGTAATCTATATCAACATCTTTTGTACTTTTTAAACAATAAGAACAAACCCATTGACCTCCATACTTACTTCTAAACCAATGCTCTCTTACCCCATTAAGTATATCTCTTTCATCTTCGGTATAATAACCTTTATCCTCTATACGGGTAATTAACTCTCTTACCATGTGTGCTGTTTTTAAATCAACCTCACCCATGTTCTTTTGATTCCATGGAGATTGAGATAACCACTTATCCATATCTAACAATCCTTTTAAAGTTTTCTTATCAAAGAAGTATTTCTTTTCTATCATCTATAAATTTTATAATTGAATCACTAATGGCCTCATGACCTATTTTAGATGGATGTGTATCTTCATCATTGGGATATGTATTACATTCTTTATCACCCTCGATAGTAAGTTCTGAATACTTCGTATATGCCTCTTCAATACAACCGAAGGTTTCTCCCTTGTATAATATAGGAAGAGTTCTTTCTTTTAACCAATCCCACGCATATAGAAACTCTAAGTATTCTGTTTCCCAATGTAAGAATACACATGGTATTCCCATATCTTCTATTTTCTTACATACCGAAGTTACTTTACCCAACCACTTCATTATATGTTGTTTAAAGAAATCTTGAATATCCCACTTGTTTGACATGAGATAATCATAGAATATATTTATATCTGCTGATTCATCTTTCTCACTATCCCAATCTTCTCCATCTAACCACAAATCATAATTCATAGTTACAAAATCCTCCTTATCAGGTAACCAATGTCCATTTAATCTTATTCGATATACATTTCCTTTATGTTCAAACTGACTATAATTTCTAACAACCGATGAAAATTGAAATACTAAAAGTTTACACTTATCGACAGGCCATGGATAATGGAAATTATCATTATGCCATTTCCCATCATTTAAAAAACATTCTAAACAACGAAGGGATTCTTCTTCACTTCCACCATTATTACTTTTAGCTATATGTTCTAATCCATAGTGTGTTGATACAAGATTAGGGAATCTAAGTTTTATTCTTTCCTTATCCGATTCTAAGGTTGGATATTTTTCTTCAAATATGTATTCCTTATATGTTGGTGTTGATGGATTGGATTTATCATAATTCCACAATCCCTGTCCCCATGTAAAGGAACATCCCATGAATAATATATAATCACCCTTTGGTTCAGGTTGAACAATATGGTTTCCGCCTTGTGTTAGTATCATTCGTGTATAAATCTAATATCCTTTTTACCGATATATTTATTTAACTTTTCTGCAGTATTTACTTTCTTACCATTTACCCAAAAGTATTGAGATGATTCTCTCCCATACAAATATGGTGAATCGTAGTTATCAATGTATTCATCTAAAGTAGCGTGAGTAAATACTTTAAATGCAAATTCCTCAACAAGAGTTTCAAATTTATACTTTTTATGAATCTTTAATAATTCCTCACCAAGATTAAATCCATTTATTGTTATACAACATGCATTTGGAAGTACATAGTAATCATCTTGTTCCCAACTAAATTGTTTTAATTGTTCTGTTACCTTTGGATTGGTAAATGTGTAGTTCTTTGGATATGAGTACAAAGGCATAGATGGTGATATTAGTTCATCTTCATCTACTGGTTTAATTTGTTTACAATCCCAATCTAAGAACATACAATAATAAAACTCTTTAAACGCTAAATCAAGAGCAATCAACTTAAACATATAATCTGATTCAATAGTATCTTCTACAAATCGAGTTTCATATCCAAGTGATTTAAGATAGTAGAGATTATCCTTACCCCAAACATATACAACAGAATCATCAGCTGTAGTTGGAACTTCTTCTCTTATATCTTTTCTATTTCCCCAAAGTGCCCTTATTAATTTCATCTTTTACTTGTTGTAATAACGATTCTGCTTTCCACATATCAATTTGTTTTTTACCAACATCTATTACATCTTTTAATATAGAACATAATTCGTACTCTTCTTTCTTTATGTTATGCTGTGTAAAACAGTCTAACCAATCCAATCCCCATTTATCCACAAGTAGAGCCATAGAACTATCGTCATCTATATCTGAGTTCATATATGATTTCATAAAACATTGTGTAAGTATATCTAAATCTTCACCTGTTGGAGGATTGAAAAGCTCTATGAACTCAGCAACTCCTAAAGGCATAGGTTGTGTTGGATACTTTTCTACATCATTGATAAACATCAATCGTTGTGCTTTCTTATACACATCTAATTTCTCATCTTCAGGTTCATCTTCGTTATCGAATCTACCAAGGTTAAATAAATCATCAAAATCGTCCATAATTTTTTATTTTATTGCCATGGGAGTTTACCATGTTTTTCAAAATATTCATATTCGGATTCTTTCAATCCTTCGTGGTCAAACTCTATTCTATTATCTATGAGTTCTTCTCTGTTTTCTGGTACATTGGGAAATCCCTCATGATTACTACCATCCCATATAATTTCAGGATTTGAATTAAAATCTTTTTCGTTTCTAATAAGATGAGGATGTAACTCTTTTATTTTATTAAATACATTTTCAGTCATCAATCGATAACCTTCTCTATTTGGATGAAAACAAATTGGTGAGTGATAACGAGTATCCCACTTAGTGTGTTCACCATTAGCATGGTCAAACGGAAGTGCATCAAAAGGATTCGGGTCCATATAAACATCTGTTTTGTATATCTCTTTCATCTGTTTATCTTCTCTTAACCAATAACTCATAACCTTAAGTTCAATACCTCTTTGTTTACAGAATCCTTCTAAACATTTAACATGATGTATTTGTTCGAACAATGGGTCTAAATCTTGGTCTTGTATAATTCTACCATACGCTCCACTTAGTGTACACATTCTTTCCGGGTCTCCACACATAAATGTTTGTGGTGCACCTCCACTATAAAAAGAATATCTGATTGAATCTGTTAAATATATAACCATCAGAGTTTCATAATCATCCCAAGGAAAATCCCAATACTTATCAGTTAAAAGTTTTAGTTGATATGAAGTCGAACTTGCACACTTACCTAAGTTTATTAATTTATCATATCCCAATTTTCTAACTAATTGTGCTGGCCAACCATTGTAATGAAAGGAACTTGTGTAAGTGTTTCTATACCAATTCTGTAAATCACTACCATGTATTTCCATTCTTCTACTTCCATCTATTGGAATACCTTCTGGTTCAAAGAATGGTTCGTTGGGGTACGCTCCATCTCCCTCTGTAAAAGAACATCCTAATGTGAATAATAGTTTCTTTTTCATAATATATTCTTTTTGTGCTTTATAGGGTTACCATTATACTCTATTTCCACATTTGGATTTTCAGGTCCAAATTTATTATTTGTATGTTCTTGTATGCAATCAAATATTTCTTGAGATGCCAACTCATAACCAAATTCATTTGGATGGTCACATATTTTAGAAAACTGTTCACGAGTAAAATTTTTTCTATCAAAAAATAATGAACCTTTCATATCTAATATGTTTTTAGAATCGTTGGTTTCCCTTAATGGTTTTAATATATCTGGATTACTATGACCTATATATAGTTCGAAATTATTTAATTCACAATAGTGTTCAAGAGATTTGATATAAAAGGATTGTTCTAAAACACAATCAGATACACCATTAGATACTTCTTGAATATATGCTCGATATAATTTATCACCCCAACTACCACCATTAAAGTTTAGAACATAACCATCGTGATAAAAAGATATCCTACATGGTTCTGTTAATAGCCAAAATATAGTTACATCGTAATCTTTAAAGTTTGGTTTATTATATTTTTCAAATAATACTTTGAGTTGGCCTGAGGTTGAAGAACCTCTATATCCCATGTTTAGAACTTTATCGAATCCCATCATCTTTCCTAATTTGGCAGGAATACCTTTTGTATGAAAGTTATGTAAATTCTTTTCAACAAACCTATCATACCTATCACCTCCTGGCCTGTAATCTGAGATTATGGTATTTGGTTCAATTAATGAATAATCATATATACCTTCACCTTCTATATAAGAACAACCTAATGTAATTAGTAGTTTCTTTTTCATTCGTTTGGTCTTGGGAATGATAAATTTCTTTTTTCATCATATACCATATACTGATATGCTCTATCTTCGTAATCTAATATATTGTTTAATGGTTTTTTAAATCTCCATATAAATTTTTCTTGATTAAACCACTTCCTAACATTTTTATTAGAAGCTTTATTAATTTTAGAATCTTCAAATTTAAAACTATATTTTGTATTCAATACTTCACCTAACTTCATTTCATTAGAATCTATATCAAAATATTTTACATCATATCCCATTTCTTGAAATTCTGTACTCCAAATAATAGCATCAGCACACCATGGTTTTGTATGACCTTCTTTTAGTATCTGACCAGTATGTATTTGATTTTGGCAATATGTAATAAAAATATCTTGTACAAAAGATTCTAAATCATTAAGAGAAACTGGATATGAATTTGTAAATGGGAGACCTCTTTCGAAATATGCCATTACCTCTTTCAATCCATCAATATCAATTTTACATTTAAGTTGATTTGATAATATAGTATTAATTAAAGTAACTCCCTCTCCTTCACTTGGAAATGTATTTACAAAATCTTGATATAATCCACCTGTTATCTTTTTATATGGGTCTCTGAATAAAAATAATATCTTCTTTATTTTACTCTTTCCATTAAATAGTTCTGTTAGGATTTTTAAATCTAATTTAGTTGTAGGTTTAACTTCTTCAGTAACCCAAATATCATTACCAAATTGTTTTTGACTTGGACTTAATGTATGTTTATCCGCTCCTCTTATTGTTTCTGCAAGATGTCTTAAATATGAAGAACCTTGTTTAGCTGTTGTTATTATTGCAGAATCTTTATATGTTAAAACATGAAGTTGTGCATATGAATATAACAACGGAATTTCTTTTCTATATTTTATTGATATTCTATCATTCATAATTTTACCACTTTCCCAATGGACATTTTGACTTGGGTGATAGAGTTTTAGCTGCTATATTACAACCACATCCATTGGTTCTATCACCAGTAATTACATGATAAGAGTATATGTAAGGTGAACAAGTATTGTTTTGTCTAATCTCACATTCATCACAATGTAATAATCTTTTCTTAGAAACCGCCTTAGTTACAGGGTCTACGGCGTTAAATTGGTCTTTAATTACATTACCCCAACCTTCTATTATTTCAACTACTTTACTCATTATATATAAATATATCTTTTTTTGAAAGTATAGTAATTACTACACTTTGGGTGCTCCCAATAGGACTCGAACCTATGACCTATTCATTATGAGTGAAGTGCTCTAACCAACTGAGCTATGAGAGCAAAAAATGGTGAACCAGACAGGATTCGAACCTGTGACCGTCTGCTTAGAAGGCAGATGCTCTATCCAGCTGAGCTACTGGTCCATTCTTTGTACCAAAGGCGGGAATCGAACCCGCACGAACATTACTGTTCAAGGGATTTTAAGTCCCTCGTGTCTACCTATTCCACCACTTTGGCATCTTTTACTATGTAAAGATACGAAATAAATTCCGTATTACCAAATTTTTACGTTAAATTTTTGTGATTTTTTTTAAAGCTTCTCTGTTACGAAGAATTTCTCATCGTAACTATCAACTGGAGGGTTCAAGTCTAACTCTACATTCTTAATTATATGGATACCTGCCATTTTTGATACGGTCATACCCACTCCTTTTTCATCTACTCCACCTATATGGAACGTTACTTCGGATTTATCTTCTAATATTGCGGTTACTTTATATGTTTTATACATCATATTCTATAAATTTTTTATATTCTTTCAGTTGTAGTGTATTATTAAGTATCATTTCAACCCATTTATCTGAACAAAATAGTCTTGATTCACTAAATGTATCTGATTTTTTATCTTTGATTCTAGCTTTTTCTAATTTATTTAAGATATTTTCGTTTATAGAAAAGAAATCACAATCTTTTGTTAATTTATTAAACATTAAAAAGTAAAAAACCACATCAGGATGACCAGTAACCCCAACACTACACTCTATTGGCCACTCATTTGAATCCCAAGTAGATTTTTCATTAGCAAAGCGTAGTGTTTGAACATAAGAATTTGGGCCATAAGTATCCAACATATATTCATCAACACCACCTTTATCAAAAATAGAGGTTTCATCTTCATAAGTCCAAAATTTATTAAAATCTATTTCTTTAAATTTATAATAAATGGATGGAAAAACTTCTTCAATACCTAAGCTTTTGTTTTTTGGAAATCTTTCTTTTAATAATGACATATCATTCTTCCAATTGTTAGAGTCATGTATGTGAAATTGTCGAATACTTTCATCAGGAAACTTATACCAACCCGAAAATTGTGAATATATTTGAGAAAAGTTGTATTTTATATTTTTAGATTTAAGAAAAAATTGAGTTTTTAGTATATTATCAATATATCTTTGAACAAAAAATTCTTGTGGGAGTGAATAAAGTGCGTTTTTATAATTAGTATATATTAATTCAAACTCATAATGTTCTTTTATTCTCGAATCGTGCCAAGATTCTACACAAAAATATTCAGTATCTTCTATTTTACCTACTGATATATTATCATCTGCATATATCTGAATGTTATCTTGGAGATATTTAACTAAATCTGTTTCAATAGTGAAACCTTGATAAACTTCTTCTGGTGATTTATGTACTCCTTTATTAAATTGATATATTCCTTGAGAGGTATCTCCTGGAAATTTTTTCCAATTTAACCAATCAGTTGGAATTTCCATACCTTTATCAATAGGAAATGATACTCTTCCAATCTCAGAAAACTCAACATGACAGTAAATGTTCCAAGGTTTAGCTCCAAGTTCTAATAATTTACCAATTGTATAGATTATTGAATCTGATTGCCAATCTGAACCTTGAGATGAACCAGATACATTTATAAAAATTACTTCATCTGTTGATTCAAATAGTAATTGTTTTTTTACATCTATTCCAATATGATAAAGTTGTTCACTTTTGTTTCTTACATTGAATAACGAATCTGTTAACCTACCATAAGAACATCCACTTTCTACAAAGAACTTTTTATTTGATAAATCTATCCCCATAAGTATGCCCCATATCCAATTAATAAGTTGAGGTTTACTACAACCAAGTTCCATTGTTTAGCTAACCAAACTTGTGGTAATGATAATACCGCTCCTGCTAAGTAAGTATATGCTCCCATATTATCATAAGGTAAAAGATAGGGAGACATCATAATAAAAGCAGTACCCATATATCCTAACCTATTACCCATCCTTTCAGCAGGTGTAAGTTGTCTTTGTTTAACCAAAAATCTCATAAAGAAAGTAACCCAAGTTCTTTCACAACTTCTACAAGTTTTCTTACTCTTGTTCTTATAGAAGAAATTAGGTTTCTTCTTTTTACATACATTACACTTTCTCATTCCTCTTTATTGTTATCAATTAACGCTTCAATAAATCCAATAATGAAAGCAGTAAATGTTACAGGCCAGAATACTATCATTCTGAATCTATGTCCATTGTTTTGGATATTGCCTTCGTTTAGTAAAGCCCATATAACTCCACATATTAAATAATAAGATAAATACGTCATTTTGTTAATTGTTTAGGTTGTTCCATCCACTTGTTAAATGGATGTGAATTAAATTCTCTTGCTATTTCTTTTAGTTTCTTTTCTTCTTCAGTATCGTGTCTTAACCAACTTGAATCCCATTCAATAGAATCCCAAAATTTAAAAACATCTCTACCACAATCTTCCCACCTCTTCATCATGATTCGTTGAGGTAACGAACCATACTCTTTTTGTTCTAATCGTGCTTCTTCAAAATCTTCTTCTGTAAACATAACTACTAATATACGAAATTTATTTTACAATTCCAAATTTATTCTTAACTAATTCTTATGCTTGTTCTCCCCAAAATCTACCAGCCTTTGGTCCACCATTACATTTACCATCTGATTCACCTGGTATTTTAATCCAAAGATAAGCATCACATTTTGGATAAGAAGTATCTGTTGAAGGAAATTCACCCAAACCTCTTCCTTGTGGATTACACCATTCATCATCTTTCGGCCCTTGTCCATTTCTTGAGGTATCGATTACAAACCTATCTGTATCTCTCCACTTTAAAATCTTTCTACTCCACCTTATACATTCTTTGGTAGTTCTATAATTACATGAGTTAACAGAAAAACCTCTAACTTTAGGATTACTGATTTTATCTAATAACTCAGCTACCACTTTAGGTTCTAACCAATTGGAGTGTCCAACATCTATATAAAAAATACCATTACAATTATTAGTTAAATATTCGAGGGATTTCTTCATTAACTCTAATCTCCATTCTTGTTCTTCTTTTGGTAGGTGAGTAGAATGTGGTAGAGCATCTGGTTCATATATTACTATTGGAGAATCTTCACCTACTCCTTTAGCGAATCTTTCTACATAATCCATATATCGTTCCATATCTTTAGCACCACCTTTTGAATATTGTCCAATATCTCTGTTAGGAATATTGTACATAACTAAGATTGGAAGATGTGGATGTGCTCTGTTAAGTAGCCTTCTGATACTCTTCTCCATATGTTTCTTTGGTTTCTTTGGATTATCTCCATACCAAAAAGATTGAGGTTGTTCAAATATCTCAGATGATAAAGGATATGAATCTCTGTAATTTTTGATTCTATCAAAGTCGTTAACCCAAAAAGGATATTCCATGTTTTATTTATAAATGAGATTATAATACTTTTTATGAATCAAAGTGTAATAGTAATAATCTTGTCCTACTACTCTTCGCATAATATTAACTATTTGTTTATTTTCTTTATTGGAAGTATTCATGAATTGATTAGAAATTGAATTTAAAAACCTTTCATAAAAATCTCTATGTGATTGAAACGCTTCTACTCCATCTTTAAGAACTTCAGGATGATACTCAGATATTAGTTTTCGTAAATCTCCATCTGGTGAATCAATATCAATTATTCTTAATTTTGTTTTATCTATGTTTGGATTGAGTTCAAGAAAGTTATATAAAGTTTCATTATATAACATATGATGGCCTTCAACTATCCCATTTTCAGATGATTGTAGGTTTTTCATTTTATTTAAAACCAACTTATTGATATTATCATTAGATAACTCACTAATATGATATACACTACCTTTTCCAAGTATTCGTTTTAATAGTGGTGAATTGTTATATTCAAATTTTAATTCTTGAATAACACCACTTACCCATTTCTTGCAAGAATTTCTTATAGGTATTATTAAATCCTTTTCTGATGTACCATCTACAATTTTATAGAATTCGTTAAATTTTACCTTTTCTTCAGGATTAATATTTTTATAAAATCCCATTGATTCATAAAATACATCACTAAAGATTGCTTGGTTATAATCTTTATTACTTAGTTCATATTGAGTTAATAGATTGTTAACTAAACTACTTCCGCCTTTCATATAAGTGAATATACCAAGTTTATCGGTTTCGTAAAATAACGGAGATATAAAATTAGGGTTTTCAAATCCAAGTGAATTATTTGGTATATCGAATATATTGTTGATTAAAGTATTGATACCTTTTTTATCATTGGATATCAATTCTTTTCTTTCATTAAAATTGTAATCTGTTGCATCCATGTTACGATACTAAGTGATATACAACTGACCAAAATATTATAGTTCCTACAATAGAAATCAAACATCCAATTCTTGGGTCTCTTTTAATGTTATTAACCTCATCAATTTTCTTTTCTTCTGATGATAGTGGAAATAAAGATTTCCATTCTTTATGATTTTTCTTCATTTTCTCTTTTTATATGTTTGTACAAATTAGATATTGAATTCAATCTATCAGCATCTCTGCCGTAGTATTCACCACAATCTTTAAGATAGTTCAAAAACTTAAGTTCTCTTTGTAACTCCCATTGGTAAACTTTATTGTTACCTTTACAATAGTAACTATATATAGTATCAAAAAAGATATTTATCCACTTCATCTTATTCTCATCTATTCTTTGTAAATCTACTCTCATCTATTTTCTCTCTTCCAATTGTTATATTCATTAGCTATCATATTGAGTACTTCTGCTTGACCTTCGTAATAATGTCCTTTTTTTATTACCTCGGCAATTACCTCTCTAACTTGCATTCCTACCTCTTCGGTAAATCTGGCCATATTATCTTTTACGAAGTTATCCATCTTCTTTAGATTCTTCAATTGTTCTTTATCTACGAATGTTGCGTTATTATACATTATACCATTTTATATCTCTATGTTCTTTTTTGTTTTAACCAATCTACCCAACTTATTAAGTAAACCTTTTTCATAATCAGAGTACTTTCCTCTGAGTATAACTTCTTCAACAAGATATTGCCATTCGTTCTCTAATATTCGAAGTTGATTATGTAACCATTGTTTTTGTTTTAGGGTAAGTATGTATTTGTAATGTTCTTTCATTTAGTATATTTTATTAGTTCTATTATAATAACAATCAAGTAGTTCTTCTGCTACTTCTAATGAGATACGATTCTCATTGTACATTTTCCAAATTAATTTATTCATTATTTATCTATTTTTTAATTTTTCATCATAATATAGCTGTAATATCAGATACCATATTTCTTTAGGTAATCTGATAAAAATAACTTTAAACCATATTAAGAGAGTTTTCATATAAAATTTATAACCTCGATTTCGGTAACACTAATACTACATTCAGCACACATAAGGATAAAGAAGAATAAGAACTATGTAATTTTAAAGATAGTAAAGATATACGTCATATACATACATAACCA
>Ga0213865_10000048_pt1:0-52500 | contig 66973 bp, 71 predicted proteins | sample PICome_6_FD_160100 | JGI IMG/M metagenome (GOLD analysis project Ga0213865, IMG submission 160100) | Coastal seawater microbial communities near Pivers Island, North Carolina, United States - PICO282 | ecosystem: Environmental > Aquatic > Marine > Coastal | place: USA: North Carolina...
CTAAAAATCCTTTATCTACAAACTAGATGAAGACAAAAGTGATTATACAAAAAATTTTATCTAAAAAGCAAGTTTTAGTTAAAAAGAAAACTATTAAATAAATTTAATATAGAAACAAAAAAGATCACCACAAATATCAAGATTAATATATAATATATTATTGAAAACTCATATTTACTAAATAGTTTCAAAAATCTGTTTTTTATTCTTTATGAGAGTTTCATAGATTTTCGTCTCCCAACAGGAGAAAGTCAATGGCAATAAGCTCAACGGAGCGTCGTGCAAAAAACGTACAAGTTTTTGTAGAAAAAGACGCTGTGGAAACTAGTTTTGAAAAATGGGCACAACCTGGTCATTTTTCAAGAACATTAGCAAAAGGTCCAAAAACAACAACATGGATTTGGAACTTACACGCTGATGCACATGATTTTGATAGTCAAACGAACTCATTAGAGGAAGTTTCGCGTAAAATTTTCAGTGCACATTTTGGTCAATTAGCAGCAATTTTCTTATGGATTAGTGGTATGCACTTCCATGGTGCATATTTCTCAAATTATTCAGCATGGTTAACTGATCCAATTGGTATTAAACAAAGTTCACAAGTAGTTTGGCCTATTGTAGGCCAAGAAATTTTAAACGCCGATGTAGGTGGTAATTTCCAAGGTGTACAAACAACATCTGGTTGGTTCCAAATGTGGCGTGCAGAAGGTATTACAAGTGAAGTTGAATTATACTGGACTGCTATAGGTGGTTTAGCTATGTCAGCAATTATGTTATTTGCTGGTTGGTTCCACTATCACAAAGCAGCACCAAAATTAGAATGGTTCCAAAATGCTGAATCAATGATGAACCACCACTTAGCTGGTTTACTTGGTTTAGGTTGTTTATCTTGGTCTGGTCACCAAATTCATATTGCGTTACCAATTAATAAACTATTAGATGCAGGTGTAGCACCTCAAGAAATTCCATTACCACACGAGTTTTTAATTAACCGTGAATTAATGGCACAGTTATACCCAAGTTTTAGTAAAGGTTTAGCACCATTCTTTGGTGGTAACTGGGGCGAATATTCAGATTTCTTAACATTCAAAGGTGGTTTAAACCCTGTAACAGGTGGTTTATGGTTAAGTGATATTGCACATCATCACTTAGCATTAGCTGTAATGTTTATTATTGCTGGTCACATGTACCGTACAAACTGGGGTATTGGTCACAGCATGAAAGAAATTTTAGAAGCTCACAAAGGTCCATTCACAGGTGAAGGTCACAAAGGGTTATATGAAATTTTAACAACTTCATGGCATGCTCAATTAGCTATTAATTTAGCAATGATGGGTTCATTAAGTATTATTGTAGCGCATCACATGTATGCAATGCCACCATATCCATTTATCGCAACAGATTATGCGACACAATTATCTTTATTCACACATCATATGTGGATTGGTGGTTTCTGTGTTGTAGGTGGTGCAGCTCATGGTGCAATTTTCATGGTTCGTGATTACACACCAGCTAATAACTACAACAATTTATTAGATCGTGTTTTACGTCACCGTGATTCAATTATTTCACACTTAAACTGGGTTTGTATTTTCTTAGGTTGTCATGCATTTGGATTCTACATTCACAATGATACAATGCGTGCGTTAGGTCGTCCGCAAGATATGTTCTCAGATAAGGCAATTCAATTACAACCAATCTTTGCTCAGTGGATTCAAAATGTTCACTTATTAGCACCAGGTACAACAGCTCCTAACGCTTTAGCAACAACGAGTTATGCATTTGGTGGTGATGTTGTAGAAGTTGGTGGTAAAATTGCTATGATGCCAATTAAATTAGGAACAGCTGATTTTATGGTACATCATATTCATGCTTTTACAATCCACGTAACGGTATTAATTTTATTAAAAGGTGTATTATATGCACGTAGTTCTAAATTAATTCCAGATAAAGCTAACTTAGGTTTCCGTTTCCCTTGTGATGGTCCAGGTCGTGGTGGTACTTGTCAAAGTTCTAGTTGGGATCATGTATTCTTAGGATTATTCTGGATGTATAACTCTATTTCAGTTGTAATCTTCCACTTCAGTTGGAAAATGCAATCAGATGTTTGGGGTACTGTTTCGCCAGATGGCGCTATTTCACATATTACAGGTGGTAACTTTGCAAAAAGTTCTATTACAATCAATGGATGGTTACGTGATTTCTTATGGTCACAAGCATCACAAGTAATTCAGTCATATGGTTCAGCTTCATCTGCTTATGGTTTAATCTTCTTAGGTGCTCACTTCATTTGGGCATTTAGTTTAATGTTCTTATTCAGTGGTCGTGGTTACTGGCAAGAATTAATTGAGTCTATTGTATGGGCACATAATAAATTAAACTTTGCACCAGCAATTCAACCGCGTGCTTTAAGTATTACACAAGGTCGTGCTGTTGGTTTAGCTCATTATTTATTAGGTGGTATTGGAACAACATGGGCATTCTTCTTAGCTCGTTCACTTTCAATTACTTAATTAAAAAATAAACATCTTCGAAATAAGTTAGAAATAAAATCTATTTTTTTTTAACTAATTTTATTTTATTTACAACTATTAATTATATTAAAAGGCATCTAACAATTATGGCAACTAAATTTCCAAAGTTTAGCCAAGCCCTTGCACAAGATCCAGCAACTCGACGAATTTGGTATGGTATCGCTACTGCTCATGATTTAGAAGCACACGATGGCATGACAGAAGAAAACTTATACCAAAAAATCTTCGCGTCGCATTTTGGTCATCTAGCTATTATTTTCCTTTGGACAGCAGGAAACTTATTCCATGTAGCATGGCAAGGTAATTTTGAAAAATGGGTAAGTGACCCATTAAAAACAAAACCAATTGCACACTCTATTTGGGATCCTCATTTTGGTGAATCTGCATTAAAAGCGTTCAGTAAAGGAAATACATATCCTGTTAACCTTGCGTTTTCAGGTGTTTATCAATGGTGGTATACAATTGGTTTTAGAACAAACCAAGAACTTTACTTAGGTTCTGTAGGTTTATTAGCTTTATCATGTGCTTTATTATTTGCAGGTTGGTTACATTTACAACCAAAATTCCGTCCAAGTTTATCTTGGTTCAAAAATAATGAATCACGTTTAAATCACCATTTATCAGGTTTACTTGGTGTAAGTTCATTAGCATGGACAGGCCACTTAGTACACGTTGCAATTCCAGCGTCACGTGGTGTACATGTTGGTTGGGATAATTTCTTAACAACACCGCCACATCCAGCAGGTTTAGCACCATTCTTTAGTGGTAACTGGACTGTATATGCACAAAATCCAGATAGTGCTAGTCATGTATATAGCACATCAGAAGGTGCAGGTACAGCAATCTTAACGTTTTTAGGTGGATTCCACCCTCAAACACAATCTTTATGGTTAAGTGATATGGCTCATCATCACTTAGCAATTGCAGTTGTGTTTATTGTAGCAGGTCACATGTACCGTACAAATTGGGGTATTGGTCACAATATGAAAGAAATCCTTGATGCACACCGTCCACCTGGTGGTCGTCTAGGTGCAGGTCACGTAGGTTTATTTGAAACTGTGACAAATTCATTACATATGCAATTAGGTTTAGCATTAGCATGTTTAGGTGTTGCTACATCATTAACAGCACAACACATGTATGCTTTAACTCCATATGCATATTTATCAAAGAGTTTTACAACTGAAGCAGCATTATATACTCATCACCAGTACATCGCTGGTTTCTTAATGGTAGGTGCTTTTGCTCATGGTGCAATTTTCTTTGTACGTGATTATGATCCAGAATTAAACAAAGGGAATGTTTTAGCTCGTATGTTAGAACACAAAGAAGCGATTATCTCACATTTAAGTTGGGCTTCGTTATTCTTAGGTTTCCATACATTAGGATTATATATTCATAACGATACTGTAGTAGCATTTGGTCAACCTGAAAAACAAATTTTATTTGAACCTGTATTTGCAGAATATATTCAAGCTGCATCTGGTAAAGCTGTATATGAATTTAATGTTTTACTAGCATCAGCAGATAGTCCTGCAACTGTAGCAGGTAATCAAGTTTGGTTACCTGGTTGGTTAGACGCAATTAACAGCGACAAAAATGATTTATTCTTAAAGATTGGTCCTGGTGATTTCTTAGTACACCATGCAATTGCATTAGGTTTACACGTAACAGCATTAATTCTTGTAAAAGGTGCATTAGACGCACGTGGTTCAAAATTAATGCCAGATAAAAAAGACTTCGGTTACAGTTTCCCTTGTGATGGTCCAGGTCGTGGTGGTACATGTGATATCTCTGCTTGGGATGCATTCTACTTATCAATGTTCTGGATGTTAAACACTATTGGTTGGGTAACATTCTACTGGCACTGGAAACACATGACAATCTGGGGTGGTAATCCTGGTCAATTTGATGAATCATCAAATTATATCATGGGTTGGTTACGTGATTACTTATGGTTAAATTCATCTCCATTAATTAATGGTTATAACCCATTTGGTATGAATAACTTATCAGTTTGGGCTTGGATGTTCTTATTTGGTCATTTAATTTGGGCAACAGGTTTCATGTTCTTAATTTCTTGGCGTGGTTACTGGCAAGAATTAATTGAAACATTAGTATGGGCACATGAACGTACTCCATTAGCGAATTTAATTCGTTGGAGAGATAAACCTGTAGCATTATCAATTGTACAAGCTCGTTTAGTAGGTTTAGTACATTTCAGTGTTGGTTATATTTTAACTTACGCTGCCTTTGTTATTGCATCTACAACCGGTAAATTTGGTTAATTTCTAGGTTCAGTTAAATCTAATATACTAATTTTAGTATATTAGATTTAATTTAAATTTTTTTAATTTAAATAATAAATTTTTATTTTTTAATAATAAACGGGACCGACGAGACTCGAACTCGCAACTTCCGCCGTGACAGGGCGGTGCTCTAACCAATTGAACTACGATCCCAATAATTAAATTACTTACAAGTTATAATAAGCTAATTGTATGCGCATGTCAATATTTTTTAGAATAATAAAGGAGAAACAGGGATTCGAACCCTGGGTACAAAAAATTGTACGATAGATTAGCAATCTATTGCTTTCGACCACTCAGCCATTTCTCCTGAATTATTAAAATATTTACATTAAAATGTTAAGTAGATGGCTCTGGTGGGATTTGAACCTACGACCTTGGGCTTATGAGTCCCCTGCTCTAACCACTGAGCTACAGAGCCTTATTCTACTTATATACATTAGCATTGTAACATGAGATTTAGATTTATGGTTAATTTTTTGTAATAAATAATCAAAAGTTTTAATTATTTAAAATATTTTAATTCTGTATCAAATTATAAAATAATTCTAGATAAAATTATAATAGACAATTTCAATAATTTTAAACTTTTAAGCGATGAATGATTTCTGGACAAATATTTTACGGTATCCACGTTTTTTTATTAGCAGTTTACTTGGATTAATTTTAGTTATATTAACGCCTTTTCGTAATTTATTTAAAACGCCAAAATTAAGACTCTTTGTAATTTTAGCTTTTTTATTATCAATTTTAACCCTATATATTATTATTAAAAGTATGGTGGGCTTATAAATTTTATTTTTACAAATTAAAAAATTAATTAATGTCTAAACGAAGATCAATAATAATACGAGGAACAGCTCGGAAAATAAAAGCAAAAAAAACAGGTGCTTTTGCTTTATTAGATACTTTAGTAAGAAATAACACAAGGTATATTTTTGGATATCCAGGTGGGGCTATTCTCCCAATTTACGATGAATTATATTATTGGGAAAGTAGAAATACAATTCAACATATTTTAACTCGGCATGAACAAGGTGCAATCCATGCAGCTGATTCTTATGCTCGAGTTACAGGTCAGATAGGAGTTTGCTTTGCAACATCAGGACCTGGGGCAACAAATTTAATAACAGGTATAGCTACGGCACAATTGGATTCAATTCCAATTTTAGTAATAACAGGTCAAGTTAACACAAATTTTTTAGGTACAGATGCATTTCAAGAAACAGATATATTTGGAATTACTTTACCAATTGTTAAGCATTCGTATAAAATTACTGATCCAAATGACATGTGTCAAATTGTATCTGAAGCTTTATACATTGCAAAAAATGGTCGACCAGGACCCGTTTTAATCGATGTTCCAAAAGATATTGGAGCTGAACAATTGTTAAGCTATGAAAATACACATCAAAATAATATTCAACAATTAATTGGCTATAGATTTCAATATAAAGTTTCAAAAAAATTAATTTCAAATGTTCTGAAAGCAATCAAAACAGCAGAACGTCCATTGTTATACGTAGGGGGTGGAACACTATCCTCTAATGCCTATCATGAACTGTTTATTCTCGCTCATGTTTTTGCAATTCCTATTACTACAACATTAATGGGAAAAGGTGCTTTTAATGAAAAAGATCCACTTTCGGTTGGGATGTTAGGAATGCATGGAACTGCTTATGCAAATTTTGCAGTAAGTGAATGTGATTTATTAATCACGGTTGGTGCTCGTTTTGATGATCGAGTGACAGGAAAATTAGATTCGTTTGCTAGTTTTGCAAAAATTCTTCATTTTGATATTGATCCAGCTGAAATTGGAAAAAATAAGATTGCAGATCTATCAATATTAGGGGATATTAAACGTATATTACAAGAAATATTATTAACTCACAAATGGAACTGGGAATATAGTACGCTTCCTGTAAAACGAAAAGAATGGTTAAATAGTATTCATAAATGGCGAAAAGCTTACCCATTAATTATTCCTACACGTGGAAACCAATTATCACCACAACAAGTTATTAGTAATATTGGAAAAGTATATCCAAATGCATTATTTACAACGGATGTTGGGCAACATCAAATGTGGTCAGCTCAATTTATAAAATGTGGTCCACGAAGATGGTCATCGAGTGCTGGTTTAGGAACAATGGGTTTTGGTTTACCAGCTGCAATTGGAGCGCAGTTAGCATTTCCACATCGACAAATTATTTGTATTTCAGGTGATTCTAGTATACAAATGTGTATTCAAGAACTTGGTACAATTGCTCAATACAAATTACCTATTCGTATTATGATTATAAATAATCATTATCAAGGAATGGTTCGCCAATGGCAAGAATCCTTTTATGAAAATCGTTATTCGCACTCTAGTATGGATAAAGGTCAACCAAATTTTGTAGCTTTAGCAAATTCATATGGTATTAAAGCATTAAGTATTCAAGAAATTTCAGAATTAGAAAAAAATCTACTTGATTATAGCGAATATCCACATCCGATTCTTTTTGAATTTTTAGTTGTCGAAAATGAAAATTGTTATCCTATGGTAAGTCCAGGGGCAACAAACGCTGCCATGAGTGGAATTACATATAAATCAGATGAATTGGAAATTCTACAAAGATATAGTGTATCTGATTCAAATATTGATGAATTTTTATCTATTAAAACAGAAGAAAGTAAGGCCGCTGAAGCAGCTGAAGCAGCACGTCAAAATAGTAACAGTAAAGAAAATAAAAACTATGAAGAATTTTATTAAATAATTTATTGGGCCGAGTTGGATTTGAACCAACGTAGCGATACGCAGCGGATTTACAATCCGCCCCCTTTAACCACTCGGGCATCGACCCTTCATACTATAATAATAACAAATAAACTCAAATAATACAATAATTACAAATTCTTCACGATAGAAATAAAGGATTAAAATCTACGTCAACGAAATAAAAAAACTTTTATATATAGAGTTGACGTAGATTGATTCTTCACTTATAATTATATTTATGAAACAAATCATAATTACTGGGTAATTAACTCAGCGGTAGAGTGTCTGCCTTACAAGCAGAAGGTCACAGGTTCAAATCCTGTATTACCCAAATTTTTACAAGGGCCTATCGTCTAACGGATTAGGACAGAAACCTTCTAAGTTTCCAATGTAGGTTCGATTCCTACTGGGCCTAATAATAAATAATAATAAAATTCTTTATATAAACAGTTTTAAAGAAGCACGCAATACTTATTTGTCTTTAGTTATAAAATATACAGCGCCAAAATAATTTTTAAACAGAATATATAATATACTAAAAACTTAAATTGAAGCTGGTGAAGGGATTTGAACCCCCAACCTACGGATTACAAATCCGTTGCTCTACCGTTGAGCTACACCAGCAATATTTCTTTAATGGAAGTTATTACCTTCATGAGAAGTATTATATAAAGATATAAACAAAAAATCAATACTTGAGAACAATTTTATATTTCGGCATCTTAAAAAAACAAAACAATATAAATTATTGTTTTGTTTTTTATTTTAATTAAATTTTGCAGTTCCAGTATTAATACTGTCTGTTAAAGAATTTAAAATTAATTTAATTGAGCGAACAGCGTCATCATTTCCTGGAATTGGAATATCAATTAAATCTGGATCACAATTTGTATCTAAAATAGAAACGATTGGAATTCCCAATTTGCGACATTCACGAACAGCTGTCATTTCACGTTTTTGGTCAATAATAATAGCAACGTCTGGTAAAGTTGCCATGTTTTTTACACCATCTAAATGTTTACGTAATTTTTCTAATTCTTTAGAACGTTGTGAAGCTTCTTTCTTCGGTAATAATGCAAATACACCATCAGCTTCTTCTTGTTCTAATGCTTTTAAACGAGCAGTTCGACTTTTTAAGGTTACCCAATTTGTAAGCATACCACCTAACCAACGATGATTTACGTAATATGAATTACATCGCTTAGCTTCTTGCGCAATTAAAGTACTAGCTTGTCTTTTTGTTCCAACAAATAAGAATGTTTTCTTTTGCTCTGCTGCAGATTGAAGATATGATGTTGCTTCTTTTAATAATTGCGCAGACTGAACTAAATCTAATATATGAATATTATTTCGTTCAGTATAAATATATGGAAACATTTTCGGATTCCAACGATGAGCTTTGTGTCCAAAATGAACACCAGCTTCTAAAAATTGGGCTAAAGTAACATCAGCCATAGTAGTTTCTAACTCCTTAACTAATAAATTAATAGTCTTATCAATAAGATTACCAAAATATTAATCAAACAGTCTAGTTTTAAAATTATAATCGTTGATATTCATTTGATGTTAATTTTAAATAATTTTTCGTGGGTAAGGGTTTTGTGAAACAATTTGTATAATTTTGTGATCCTGTACCTGCTGGAATAAGATGTCCAATAATAATATTTTCTTTTAAGCCTCGTAACCAATCGACACGTCCTTCAATAGCAGCTTTTGTTAAAACACGTGTCGTTTCTTGGAAACTAGCAGCTGAAATAAAACTTGGGTTATTTAAAGCAGCTTTTGTAATTCCAAGTAATAATGGAACGTAAAAAGCAGGTTGTTTTTTATGTGTTTTTATAATTTCATTTATGTACTGAATATGGTACAAATCAATTACTTCACGTGGTAATAATGGAGTGTTACCTTCATGTGTAATTAAAACTTTCGTTGTCATCTGTTTAATAATAACTTCTAAATGTTTATCAGCAATAGAAACACCTTGTGACTCATATACTGATTGAACAGAATTTAAAATTAACGACTGAACTTTTTTAAAACTTCTATAACTTGCTTCATAATTATTTGTTAATCTATACGAACTTACTAATTGCTGTTGATCACAAAAGAAATGTTTCACTAAGCCGTAATAGTTAAAATAAACTTTTAACAAACTATGTGGATTAATTCTTTCGTTTTCTTTAACAGTTGTGGCAAGTTTTCTAAATTCAAAACTAGGATCTAAACTTGTTTGTTGTATTAATAAACCTTTCTTTTGGTTAGTAGGAATATGTTTACTAGTACGTTTTTTCTTACGAGCTTCTAAAAGTTCTTCAATTCTTGGTAAACCTTGAACAATATCGCCCGTAATCTCTTTCTCAAAATTTAATAATCCAATGGTTTGTCCATCTTCAACAAATTCTCCATTTTTACAGAATACACTATTTACTTCTTGTTCAAAAAAGTCTTCTGTAATTGAATGAATATTAAGTGACTTTTTAAAAGGATATTCAAAAAATTTAATTCGAGTTAAATCAATTTTTATGTTTGATTGTTGCTTAATAGAATTTGAAATTAAATCCGAATTTTTTAAAAATAATGATATGTGTTTACGTCCTTTTGGTAACTTTTCAATAACAGGAATTTCTTTAAATTGATTTAAATCTTTACTAATTAAGAAATTATTTATAAAAATTGGAATCGGTGAACTGTAAAGTTTTCCATTCTTTTTAATAAACATTTTAGAAAATTCTATTTTCCTTCCTGAATATTTATTTGTCGTAATGTCATAATTAATTTTTTTTGCAATGATCCGTTTTGTTAGATCAAAATAATTCAAACGTATATTTCTATTTCTAGTTTTTCTATTTGAAAATGATAAAGATTTAGGAGAAATTAATTTATATGATAAGGGTTTATTTGTTTGTGATTTTTCATCCTGACAATTCGGGAAAAAATACGGACGACCTTTTTGAATTGTTAAAAATTCAGCGTTATCAATTATAATTTTTCCAGTCTGATTTACTTGAACATTATTAATCAGTAAATCATTAACAGTTTTATTTTTTATTTTATCTTTTTTAAGCGTTACACAATCTTCATTTGAAATTAATAAAACTTGTTTATTTTTGTTAGATTTAGATTTTAATTTCACAATTTCTAATGACTGTGATGTTACTGTTTCTAAATATCCTAATGTTGTATAAGCATCTATGAACTGATTTTGTTGAATCAAAATACATGACTGAATATTTGTATATCGTAAATGCGCTGGAATATAATTATTTAAATAAATTCTTTCCGAAATTAAAATATCTAATTTTTCTTGTAATTTATTATTTTTAAATTCAATTTGAATCTGATTTTTAGAAATATGTTTTGTTGAAGCAAATACTACATTTTTCACTAAAGAAATAGAATTAGCTGTTTTAATTTTTTGATTTGATTTATATAAATATTGTGTCGTATTTTTTAAAATAAGAACAGATTTCTCTTTTTCTTTTAAATTTAAACCATTTATTTGCGATTTAGTTTTTGGTATTTCAAAAATAGTTAATGGTCTTATTAATAATTGATTATTTCCTTTACTAGAAATATGCTGACATAAAGAAGGCTTTGTTAAAACTATATTATCGAAAATTTCTTCTCCAGGGTAAAAGATTTTATTAGTAAATGATTCAAAGTGTTTGCCTTGATATACTAATCCAGATTTAATCGAGATTTCTGAAACAACATTGTTTCGTGCTGAAATAATTACAATACCTGATGTTTTAGAAAATAGACCCGGAACAATTTCATAATTTTTGGAAATAAAATTACCGTGTTCAACAAGCAACATACTTCGATCACAATTTAAATTGTATGTTTCTTCGGGTAACCAAAGTATTGAATTATGAATAAAACCTGGGGTTTTGTTTTCATATAAAGCTATTTTTAAAAACTTTGGATTATCATGTTTGTTAATATTAATTGATTTGCTAACAAAACATGGTTTTAAAAATTTGATAAGTTTCTTTGTTGGTAAAGAATTAAATTTAACTCGTTGATCAAAATAAGGAATTCCACCAGTCTGGGTTTTAAAATTGTTACAAATTAAACTACCAAAATAATTAGTAAACAAAGAATTCCAATAATATTTTGAATCAACAAATTTTAAATTGGTAAAATAAGTTAAATTATTTAATTTTAAAATGTAGCGGTTTTCAAATTCTGATAACGCTATCTTTTGGATTTGAGAATTTAATAGAGATGCAAATCGATTTGAAATTTCAATTTGTCTTTCAAATAAATTTGTTTTGCTATTAACAATATTTACAAATCCTGGATAATTATTTATTAATTTTGTTCGGAAAATATAGCTATTTTTATTAATTTTATGATCAGTATAAAAATTTAAAAATGAAGTTAAAGGAGCTTGATATACTTGGCCAGATAGAATCCATAAAAGTTTATTTTTATTAACGAAATTTATTTTATTTTTCAAACGTGGCATAAAAACTTCGCCCGATGAAGTACTTAAAACTGGTTTGATTTCTGTTCGCGTCTGTTTTTCATTATTTGATAATTCACCAATTATCGATCCTTCTTTAATGTACTGATTATTTTTATGGAACAAAATTGTGTTACGAATTAATTCCAATTGAACTAAATTTTTACTTTTATTTTCAGGAATGATAACTACCGACCCTGAATTTTTTGTAAGCAATACATCTTCGCCTCGATTTGTTCTTAAAATAACAGTTTTTAAAATTTTTGAGAACTTGATAATTCCGTTCGTTGGACTAATAATTTGTTGACGTGCTTCTGATGTAAAAATACCTCCAGTATGAAAGGTTCGCATTGTTAATTGAGTACCCGGTTCACCAATAGATTGACCAGCAATAATCCCAATGGCTTCACCAATATCAACTAAATTTTCATTTGCTAAATCCCACCCATAACATTTTTGACAAATTGATCGATATAATTTACATGTTAAAGGAGATCGAATAAAGAATTTTTTTATATTTTTCTGTTTAAATGTTCGTATTAAATTTGGAGTTATTTGAGTATCAGCTTCGGCAATTAGTTCATTCGTATTGGGATCAATGACTGATTTACTTAATAATCGTCCTAAAATTTGATCATAAATAACTTTAATTGTTTGTGTTTTTGTTTCTAAATTAAAAACAGAACATGAATATGGGGTTCCACAATCTTTTTCCCTAATAATAATATCTTGCGATACATCAATTAGTCGCCGTGTCAAATACCCCGAATTAGCTGTTTTTAATGCTGTATCTACAATACCTTTCCTAGCCCCATAACCAGACATTAAATAATCAGTAATGGTTAACCCTTCACGAAAATTTTTCTTAATAGGTAATTTTAAAATTTCACCATGGGGATCAGACATTAGACCTCGCATACCCACTAATTGACGAACTTGCGATAGATTTCCTCGTGCTCCTGAAAATGCCATGATATATACAGAGTTTAAAGGATCATATTTTTTAAAATATGACACTACTTCATCTTTTAAAGATTCACTTGTAATACTCCATGTATCAATAATTTTTTGAAACCGTTCAACATCCGTTATTTTACCCTTTAAACAAATTTTCTCAGCATTAATAATTTCTTGGTGAGCCTTTGTTAACATTTGATTTTTAGTAAACGGTACTCGTAAATCTTCAATACTAATTGAAATACCTGCTTGTGTTGCGTATTTGAAACCTAAATATTTTAGTTCATCAGCTAACGAACAAGCTTGCATTGAGTCATAACGAGTAAAACTCCAAGCAAGTAATTGCTTTAATTGTTTTTTACTAATAAGATTATTTTGATAAGTATAATTTTTCATAAAACTTTAATTTTTCTATAATATTTTGTGGAAATTATTTATCTTATAAGTTTTAACGTTTTTTGAATTGTATAATTAAATATAACTCTACCTGTAGTTGTTTGAATATATTGAACAATTATATTGTCGTTAATATCTTTTCTAATTTGTAAATTTTCATAATATTCAATATAACTATTATCTTTTAAGATCCATTTTTTTATTAATGGTCCAAAATCTTCAACAGGATCATTATAACGAACCCAAATAGTTGTATGTAATTCAATTTGATCTTGATTATAAGCTAAAATAACGTCATCTAAATTTGAAAAATAATGATTTGAACCTAATAATCCATTAATATTATTTACGGTTAAATAATAACATCCTAAAACCATATCTTGACTTGGCATAATGATAGGTTCACCATTAGCAGGCGATAAAAAATTATATGGTGCTAACATTAACATATAACATTCAGCTTGTGATTCAAGGGATAAGGGAACATGAACAGCCATTTGGTCACCATCAAAATCAGCATTAAATGCAGAACAAACTAACGGATGTAATTTAATCGCTCTACCTTGTACCAAAATTGGCTCAAAAGCTTGAATACCTAAACGGTGTAATGTCGGTGCACGATTTAAAAATATTGGGTGATTTGCTAAAACTTTTTCTAAAACTGGATCAATTAATGGTTCACTTTGTTGAATTAAATTTTTAGCAACTTTCATATTACTTGCTAAGCCCTGATTTATTAATTCACGAATAATAAATGGTTGGAATAACTCAATTGCCATTTCATAAGGCAAACCACATTGATTTAATTTTAAACTTGGTCCTACAACAATAACAGAACGACCAGAATAATCGACACGTTTTCCTAATAAGTTTTGTCTAAATCTACCATGTTTACCTTTTATAATATCTGATAATGATTTTAGAGGCCTATTATTAGCACTTAAAGCAATTTTTCCTCTTTTTCCATTATCGATTAAAGTATCTACTGCTTCTTGAAGCATTCGTTTTTCGTTTCGAATGATTAATTGTGGGGCATCAATTTCTAATAATCTTAATAGTCGATTATTTCGTGTAATAATACGTCTATATAATTCATTTAAATCTGAAGTTGCAAAGCGACCACCTTCTAATTGAATCATTGGCCTTAATGCTGGTGGAATTACAGGTAAAATTGTTATGATCATCCATGCAGGATTTGATCCGGTAGCCAATAAATTTTCTAAGATTCGAATTCGTTTAATTGATTGGTCACGTAATTTATAAATACGTTGATGTTCCCATTTTCTAAACCAACGTGAGCTATTATATGTAGGCTTTTCTTTATGTAGAACTTTGCTACAAATCGTAATAAATTTACGAGTTTTCCAAATTTCTTGTTCTAAATTTAATTTCTCTAACTCCCTCTTAATTAAAACTGCCCCTATTAAATAATTTGGTGTCGTTCTTAATAAATATTTAGGAGTATTTCGACGGCGATTTTGTAATTTCGGTTTTGGATAAGGTTTTAAAGGATAACCTGTAAAACCAAATTCTCGACTACGTCTATATTGTTGTAGATCCCAATGTAATCCATAAAATGAAATTTCATCTTCAGCTATAAAATAAGCTAATGAAGCTAATTTAATTCTTTTTATACGTCCATCTCGTAAATTTACTTTTCCAGAACGAATAGCAAATTTCTTTTTATTTAATTGATAAAATTGTTCGTAATAAGTTTTTAATGATTCTTCAAAATTTTCTAATTGAGTAGGATTTTGACGAATTTGTGCTAATATAGATTTAATATCCATATCAAACTCAAATCCTAATTGCCATTGTAATAGTTCAAAAAATGTTGGATAATCGTATAATAAACCAGTATCTAATCTTTTTTCGCATTGTTCTACTTCTAAAAGTAGTGCCATATAATTTGGACGACTGTTTATATACCAAACATGTGTAACTGGATAAATAAGATTTATATGTCCCATTCGATGACGACGAACCCGAGATTCAGTTAACTCGACACCACATCGTTCACAAATTAAACCTTCATATCTTACTCGCTTATATTTTCCACAAGCACATTCCAAACTTTTACTGGGTCCAAAAATTCTTTCACAAAACAACCCATCCATTTCCGGTTTAAACGTTCGATAATTTATTGTTTCAGATTTTTGAACTTCACCAATAAATTGTCCATTGGGTAACCGACGATGAGACCATTGTAATATTCGAACAGGAGAAGCTAATTTAATTTTTATATAATCAAATTCTTTTTCAGAGCGTATCATGTTTTCGATAATTTTATTAGAATGAGATATTATTTATATTTGAAGTTGGTGGAAACGTCTTTGATAAAGGATCGTATTTTTCAATTAAATTAACTTCAACTTCATATGTTTGTGTAGAACTTAATTTTTCAATACGATATGTGCTCATATCTAAACCAATAGATCGTAATTCTTGCAATAAAACTTTAAATGATTCTGGAATACCTGAAGTTGGTATTGGCTGACCTTTCACAATTGCATTTAATGTTTCATTACGACCTTCCATATCATCAGATTTAATTGTTAATAATTCTTTCAGTGTAAAAGCTGCACCAAATCCTTCCAAGGCCCAAACTTCCATTTCACCAAAACGTTGTCCACCATGTTGCGCTTTACCACCTAATGGTTGTTGTGTCACTAAGGAATATGGTCCAGTAGCTCTGGCATGCATTTTATCATCAACTAAATGAATTAATTTAAGCATATATGCGTTTCCTACTGTGATCGGATTTTCAAATTCTTTACCAGTTCGACCATCAATTAATACCATTTTTCCAGGAGAATATGGATTGAATAACCACGCTTCATCATGTTCTATAGAAGCTTGTCGTAATTTTTTATTAATTAATATTCGAGAAACTTCTTGTCCATACATTTCATCGAATGGTAAAATTTTAAATCTACGATTTAATTTATGACCTGCTAAACCTAATAAACATTCATACAATTGCCCAACATTCATACGCGATGGTACACCTAATGGATTTAGAATAATATCAACAGGTGTTCCATCTGGTAAAAATGGCATATCTTGCCGTGGTAAAATACGAGAAATAATACCTTTATTACCATGTCGACCCGCAATTTTATCACCCACTTGAATTTTACGAATTTGTGCAATAAAAATTTGAATTTTTTCAAACTTATAGGCTAATTTTGTACGACGATTAAATGTTAATGTTTCAATTACTCGACCATATTCACCTTCTGGCATTCTAAATGATGTATCACGAACACCTTTAGCTTTGGCTCCAAAGATTGCTCGTAATAATTTTGCTTCAGGCAATTGCTCTGATTCATCTTTTGCAATAACTTTTCCTACTAAGATATCACCTGGTTTAACAAATGTACTAATAGAAACAATTCCATCTTCATTTAAATGTTGTAGCTCAGAGAAACTTAAGTTTGGAATATTTCGTGTCGTTTTTTCACAAACTTCAGCAGTTTGATCAATTTCAATCTCATATCGTTCTATATGTATTGAAGTAAAAACATCCTCATATACTAAACGTTCATTTATTAAAATCGCATCTTCAAAATTATAGCCATGCCATGGCATATAAGCCACTAAAACATTTTGCCCTAGAGCTAATTCACTATTTGCTATCCCTGGTCCATCAGTTAACATTTGACCAGATTGAATTTTTTCACCTTTCCAAACAATAGGACGTTGATTAATACAAGTCTCTTGATTTGACCTTTGATATTTTTGTAACGTATATTTAAATTCTTTCCCGACTGTATTTTTAATTGTGATTTGATCTGCTGTTACTGATTCAATAATTCCATCATGTTGAGCATTAATAGTTAAACCTGAATCAATCGCAATTTGATTTTCAAGTCCAGTACCTACAATTGGTTTTTGCGGTAAAATTAAAGGAACAGATTGACGTTGCATATTTGAACCCATTAAAGCTCGGTTTGCATCATCATGTTCAAAAAATGGAATCAAAGAAGCAGCGACTGAAACTACTTGAATTGGAGAAATCGCAATAAAATCAACTTCAAACGGTGTAACATTAATAAAATCTTGCTTATAACGAACTGGGATTAGATTTTTGGTTAAATAATTTTTTTCATTTGTAGAAATATCTGCTGGAGCAATTTTATAAAAATCTTCTAAATCTGCAGTAAGATAAATAGGCGTTCCAGTTTTTATAACTTTACCATTAATTACACGCCAAAATGGAGTTTCTATAAATCCAGATTTATTTACTCTAGCACATGTCGTTAAAGAAGCGATTAAACCAACATTCTGACCTTCAGGGGTTTCAATAGGACATATTCGTCCATAATGACTCGGATGAATATCACGGACAGCAAAACTAATTCGATCACGATCAAATCCACCAGGTCCTAAACCACTAATTCTTCGACGATGAGTTAGTGAAGATAACGGATTTGTTTGGTCCATATATTGTGATAATTGACTTGAACCAAAAAATTCACGAACGGTTGCACCTACAATATTAAAACTTGAGAGTTGACTTGAACCAGTTTTATTTGTTTGGCTACGAAGTTTTCGTAAAAGACGTTGGAAACCAATTCTAAATAAATTTTGTAATAATTCACCAACAGAACGAACCCTTCGATTTTTTAAATGATCAATATCATCCCCAACAGTTTTAGAAATGGATAACGTAATTAGTGAGTCAATAATTGCGAAAATATCGTCATACGTAATTGTTTGAATTTGATTTGGTACTTTTATATTTAATCTATTATTTATTTTAAACCGACCAATTTTTCCTAAACTATAATATTGTGCATCGAAAATCCTTGAAAATTCTGAAATATTTTTATAGTAATCAGTATTTAAATCGAACCTTAATAAAGGTTGTTCTATGTCGATATTGGTAGTAATTAAAGGATTATTAAAATAGAAAAAGTCTGAGTGTTCTAAACTTTGACAAATTTCTAAATCTGTTAATCCCATTTCTTTTAATAGATGAATAACAGGCTTCTGTGTTATTTTATCTAATTGAATTACGACTTCATCTTCTTGATTTTTAATTGGATATTTGTATTGATTAATATTTGTATTTCGTTGAAAAGTAAATCGTATCCAAGACCCATATTCTGGAATTAATATTGCTGTATAAAGATCTTTTTCTTGATATTTAATTTTATATATATCTTTAATTTCATGATCATCTTTGTACTGAACAATTTCTGAACGTGATTTTAAGTACGTAATATCATATAAATTAGATAAATTTTGGCTCTTTTTCCGAGTATATTTACATAATTCTTTTAAACTCTTAGAAAAATAAATGGTTGGTTTTAATTTTTTAGATTGAATTTGTGTGATCATAATTCTAAATTTTGTTTTAAGATCAACAATATTCTCTTTTAAGAAATTAAAATTCTTTAAATTTTTAAATGAATGTGTGGTAAATAATGGTACTAAAAGTAATTCATAACTAATTAAGATTTTATTAATATTTTCATATTTACTTAGTTTATTCGTTACTTGTTCAGGTGAAATTTCTAAAATTTTATGAAGACTTGAATCTTCAAGTTTTTTTGCTATTGTTGTTAGCCAATTTTTTTCAAGTAACAGAATACTATTTGTTTTAGTTTGTAGAATTTCATATTTAATTAAACATCGTAATAAAAAATTCCAATAAGTTAAAAATTCTGTAATTTGTTGTGATTGGAAATTATTTAATCGAATAATTTGTCTATTCTTTAATTTTAACCAATGTAAAAATAATTTAATACGTTTATTTTTTAAATCAGTTGCCTCAGTTTTCGAAATTATTCGATAAATTTTGAAGGATTCTAATAGATAAGCATTAAAAATATTTTTATGTGTTTTTAAATGATTATAAGATGAACCTAATAATCGTTCATTTTTTAAATTTTTTGGAAAAAATAAAATTTGTTCTGATAAGAATGGTTCACCAATTGGTACAAATGAACGAAGTTTATTTATATCAGTGGATAAAAATCGTTTAACCTTTTTACGTTTTTTTTGATTTTTGTTTTTTTCGAAATAGATACCAGGACTTCTAATAATTTGACTGACAATTACTCGCTCACATCCATTAATTACAAATGTCGCAGAGGTTGTCATTAGAGGTAAATTTATAATTGGAAATTGACTATGGTACCGAACACTATTCAGTTTTTTGTTTCGGACTTCCAAGGGAATGACTAATTGTGCAGCATAATTTGCTGTATATTTTTTTGCACGGACAATATTATAAACGGGTTTAACTAAACTATATTCTTGTCCAAATAAAAGATACTCAGTATTATAGCTAAAATCATGAATTCTTGAGAACATCGACAATTCTTCATTTAAACCATATGCAATAAACCAACAAAAACTGACTCTTTGCATTTCAATAAAATCTGGTAACGCTGTTATGTAGTTCATTGATTTTTTCATAATTTTTGTTATTAATTATTTGTTAAATAATAATTAATGATTAATCAGTTTTATTAAAAAATAATAGTAGTTAAGAAAATTTAAAAATATACAAATTTTCTTAACAATAAAAGGAAGGAGGTAAGGTATAAGAAAGTTAAATTGAAATTAAGCAGCTTTTAAATAAGAAGATAACTTTGATTTTTTACGTGCTGCTGTATTTTTATGAAAAACGTTTCGTTTAGTACCTTTATCAAGTAAACTATATACAGAACCTAAAAGTTTTTGAGCTTTTAATTTATCTTCTGAACTTTGTGAAGATTTATAAGTTTCTAGAGCGTTTAAAAACTGTTTTGTAAATGTTCTTACAGAACTTTTATAAAAACGGTTTTGTAAACGATTTCGTTCCGTCACTAAAATACGTTTTTGAGCTGATTTAATATTTGCCATATTAATAATTATTAACCCTTTAATTTTTAAATTAAATACTTATATTTAGTAAAATATAATACATTTAACAAAAAATTGGAAGTTTTTGAATTGAAAAATTTTATATGTATCAAGTTAAAAATAAAAAAAACGTAAAACCTTGATAAGATACAAGTTTTTAGGCAATATTATTATGTTAAAAGTAGTATTAAAAATTTATACATATTTATATGGCAAAAAATAAAGGCACTAGAATTCTAATTACATTAGAATGTACAGAATGTAGAACAAATACTAATAAACGTTCAGAAGGTGTTTCACGTTATACAACACAAAAGAATCGTAGAAATAATCCAGAACGTATTGAACTTAAAAAATATTGTAAGCACTGTAATAGAACAACAATACACAAGGAAATTAAATAGAAATGTTACTTCAAAAACAAAAATTCTCACCAATTAGTATTAATCAAAAAATCGATTATAAAGATATTGATTTATTAAAATTATTTATAACAGAACAAGGTAAAATTTTACCAAGACGTGCAACAGGTGTAACTGTTCAACAACAGAGACAAATAGCAAAAGCTATTAAACGTGCACGTGCGTTATCGTTATTACCGTTTGTAGCATCAAATTCTATTTAAAAAATTTTGGAATTAGGTTACTTTCATTAATCCTAATTCCATGGTTTTCTAATTATTCTAGTTTTAGGCAAAGGAGTACTTAATGGGTAATTTTATCGATAAAACATTTACTGTAATGGCAGATATTCTTTTAAAAGTATTACCTGCCAGTAAACAAGAGAAAGAAGCGTTTTCGTATTATCGCGCAGGTATGGCAGCACAGTCAGAAGGAAAATATGCTGAAGCGTTAGAAAATTATTATGAAGCGCTTCAACTTGAAGAAGATCCATATGATAGAAGTTATACTTTATATAATATTGGATTAATTTATGGAAATAATGGTAATTATTCTCAAGCTTTAGAATATTATCATCAAGCTTTAGAGTTAAATTCAAATCTTCCTCAAGCGTTAAATAATATTGCTGTAATTTATCATTCACAAGGCTTAAGTGCTTTAGAAATGCAAGAAGAAGATTCTAATTTAGATTTACAAAATGAAGAATATGTCGAATTAGCAAAAGAATTCTTTGATAAGGCAGCGGAATATTGGCGTCAAGCCTTAAAACTAGCTCCTGATAATTATCCAGGAGCTCAAAATTGGTTAAAAGTAACAGGTCGTTTAGTTCCAGAAGATTCATTTTAATAAATTTTAAAATGTCACTGAACTAATGATTTTATTCAAGAATTCTCTTTATTTTGTTGTACAATTATAGTTAGTTAACAAATTTTAAATTTGTTAGTCTTGTAAGCTAATATGTTGCATTCTGAAAGTATATTTATTCTTAAATATTTAAAAATGTTAAGTCAAAATGGTAAAAGCTAGTATAAACAAAGGTTACATTACTCAAATTATTGGTCCAGTTTTAGATGTTGAGTTTCCATCAGGAAATTTACCGCCAATCTACAGTGCTATTAAAATTGAAACTGAAGATGGTTCAACAATTGTTGAAGTACAACAATTATTAGGTGATAATAAAGTTCGTGCTGTATCAATGCGTTCAACAGATGGTTTAAAACGTGGTACAGAAGCTATTGATTTAGGTGCTCCTATTTCTGTTCCTGTAGGAACTACAACATTAGGTCGAATTTTTAACGTAATTGGTGAACCTGTAGATGAGCAAGGTGATGTTTCATATGATGAAACTTTACCAATTCACCGTGATGCTCCTGCATTTACAGAATTAGAAACAAAACCATCAATTTTTGAAACAGGTATTAAAGTAGTAGACTTATTAGCACCATATCGTCGTGGTGGTAAAATTGGTTTATTCGGTGGTGCTGGTGTAGGTAAAACTGTGTTAATTATGGAATTAATTAACAACATTGCTAAAGCCCACGGTGGTGTATCTGTATTCGGTGGTGTAGGTGAACGTACTCGTGAGGGTAATGACTTATACGAAGAAATGAAAGAATCTGGTGTAATTAACGAAAATAATTTCACTGAATCAAAAGTAGCATTAGTATACGGTCAAATGAATGAACCTCCAGGCGCACGTATGCGTGTAGGTTTAACAGCGTTAACAATGGCTGAATATTTCCGTGATGTAAACAAACAGGATGTTTTATTATTCATTGATAACATTTTCCGTTTCACACAAGCTGGTTCTGAAGTATCTGCTTTATTAGGTCGTATGCCTTCAGCAGTAGGTTACCAACCAACTTTAGCTACAGAAATGGGTGCTTTACAAGAACGTATCACATCTACAACACAAGGTTCTATTACATCAATTCAAGCTGTATATGTACCTGCGGATGATTTAACAGATCCAGCACCAGCAACAACATTTGCGCATTTAGATGCTACAACAGTATTATCTCGTAACTTAGCTGCTAAAGGTATTTACCCTGCTGTAGATCCATTAGATTCAACATCTACAATGTTACAACCTGGTATTGTTACTGAAGAACACTACGAAGTTGCAGAAACTGTAAAAGAAACGTTACAACGTTACAAAGAATTACAAGATATTATTGCAATTTTAGGTATTGATGAATTATCTGAAGAAGATCGTTTAACTGTTGCTCGTGCACGAAAAGTAGAACGATTCTTATCTCAACCATTCTTCGTTGCTGAAATCTTTACAGGTTCTCCTGGTAAATACGTAAGTTTAGAAGATACAATTAAAGGTTTTACAATGATCTTTGACGGTGAATTAGATGATTTACCAGAACAAGCTTTTTACCTTGTAGGTAATATTGATGAAGCAATTGCAAAAGCAGAAACTCTTAAATAAGGAGTAAGATATTATATGGTTATGAACATTCGAGTTCTGACTCCGGACAGAGTTATTTGTTCGACAACAGCCGACGAAGTTGTGTTACCAGGTTTGACTGGTCAAGTTGGTGTATTAGATGGTCATGCTTCTTTAATTACAGCTTTAGATACAGGTTTGTTAAGAATTAAGTTAGATAATAAATGGACTCCAATTATTTTATGTGGAGGTTTAGCTGAAATTGATAGAAATCGTGTAACTGTTTTAGTGAATGACGTAGAAGAACTTGTTTCTGTAGAATTAAGTGAAGCTACTCAAGAATTAGAAAATGCTACATTAGCAATTGAAAATGCTGAAACAAGCAAAGCTCGTTTAGATGCATCAATTGAATTAAAGAAAGCAACTGCACGTCTTGAAGCTATTAATTATTTATCATAATTTATAAAATAAAAAGAAAGAAATTTTCTTTCTTTTTATTTTAAAATTCAAAGTTGAATCTAAATTTTAATTTTTATAAAAAATAGTTTTTTATAAAAAACCAAAAGAAAATAAAACGATAAATAATCTAAAATCGAACGATATGGTAACAAATTCTGATTTTAACTTTACTAAAAATGAAAGCGTAACTTTAGAGCTTCCATTCTCAGAACATATAGAAGAATTACGCCAACGTATTTTTCATATTTTTTGGGTAATTTTAATATTATCTTGTTTAGCATTCTTTGAAGTTAAATTTTTAGTTAAAATATTAGAACTACCAGTCGATAATGTAAAATTTTTTCAATTGTCACCAGGTGAATATTTTGTTTCCACAGTAAAAATAGCCTTTTATGCAGGCTTACTTTTTGGTAGTCCTTTTGCAATTGGCCAATTAATTTTATTTTTACTACCTGGCTTAACAAAAAAAGAGACAAAAATTATTTTACCATTATTATTGAGTTCTTTATGCCTATTCGGTTTAGGATTAGTTTTTTCATACTATGCCCTAATACCGGCAGCTTTAAACTTTTTCTTAAATTATAGTGAAGAAGTCATAGAGCCGTTTTGGTCTTTTGATCAATACTTTGAATTTGTTCTAGTGTTATTTTACAGCACTGGATTAGCTTTTCAAATTCCGATTATTCAAATTTTATTAGGCTTATTAAATATCGTTTCAGCAAAACAAATGTTAACTGCTTGGCGTTATGTAATACTAATCTCAACAATTATTGGAGCGGTTTTAACACCATCAACCGATCCACTTACACAATTATTGCTCTCAGGTGCAATATTATTATTATATTTTTCAGGAGTAGGTATCCTGTTTTTAATAAAAAATTAATTTACATATTTATACTTAAAAAGTATTTTATTCATGGCAACTAACAAGTTTTTTAAAAGTCTTTTATTTACTTTAACAATTGCTATAAGTTTATTTGGTTTTTGTCTTGAAAATGCTTCAGCTTACCCAGTATTTGCACAACAAGGTTATTCAAACCCACGTGCTGCTAATGGTAAGTTAGCTTGTGCAAACTGTCACTTAAACCAAAAAGCAATTGAAGTTGAAGCACCTCAAGCTGTTCTTCCAAATTCAGTATTTGAAGTAGAGGTTAAAGTACCATATGATACATCATTAAAACAAATTGGTGCAAATGGTCAAGCAGCTGATTTAAATGTGGGTGGAATTGTTATTTTACCAAAAGGATTTAAATTAGCACCAAAAAACCAAATCCCTCAAGAAGTTAAGGCAAAAAATAAAGGTGTCTTCATTTCACCATACAGTACAGAATTTGATAATATTCTAATCGTGGGACCAATTGCTGGTAAAACTCATCAAGAACTTATTTTCCCAGTATTAGCTCCAGATCCAGAAGCAGATTCAGATGTTAAATATTTAACATACCCTATGTATGCAGGTGGAAACCGTGGTCGTGGCCAAGTATACCCAACAGGTGAAAAGAGTAATATTAATGCTTTTGGTGCTCAACAAGCAGGCCAAATTGCAGAAATTAGTACTACAGAAAAAGGTGAATCAAATGTCACTATTATTAGTTCTGATGGTACAAAAACAGCTCAAATCGTCCCAGCCGGTTTAAAATTACTTGTAAAAGAAGGTGATTTAGTAAAAGCTGATCAAGCTTTAAATATTGATCCAAATGTTGGTGGTTTTGGACAAGAGGAAACTGAAATTGTATTACAAAAACCAGCACGTATTATCGGCTATTTAGCATTCTGTTTCAGTGTGTTATTAACACAAGTTTTCTTAATTTTAAAGAAAAAACAATTCGAAAAAGTACAGGCAGCTGAACTTAATTTCTAGAAAAAAAAGGAATGACTTAATAAGTCTGTCATTCCTTTTTTTTATTATTTGTTAGTATAATTCATCTTCTTGGTGTACATAAACAGTACAATCTGCTTTAGGGTAAGCAATACAAGTTAAGAGAAAACCTGCACCTAATTGATCGTCATCTAAGAATGTTTGTTCTGATTGATCAATTGTGTCTACATCATCAACTTTACCAGCACAAGTTGAACATGCACCAGCACGACAAGAATATGGTAAATCAATGCCTTGCTCTTCAGCAGCATCTAAAATAAACATATCGTCATTACACACAATTTTTGTATCGATATCATGTTCTTCACTTAATAAGTTAATAGTATAACTAGGCATATTACTCCTTAGGGTATATATATATAAGAAAGGTAAAAGTATAATAGTAATGTTTTACTTTTTACTATTATACCACTTAAACTTCTTACAAAGAAATTTTTTTATTAATTTTTTAAAAATTTAATATTATTTAAAGCTTTGTTTTAAACGACTAGCTTTACCACGTAAATTACGTAAATAATATAATTTTGATCTACGAACTTTTGAAGAACGTAAAACAGTAATAGAATCAATTTTCGGTGAATGAATTAAAAATATTCTTTCTACCCCAATACCATCCAAAACTTTTCTAACGGTAATAGTAGTATTAATTGAACTATTTTTCTTAGCAATTACAGTTCCTTCATAGAACTGTACTCGTTCTTTATTTCCTTCAATAATTTTCACACCAAGTTTAAGAGTATCGCCAATTCTAATTACTGGCAAATCTTTTTTCATAAAACTGTTGTTTAAATTATCAATGGTTTGTTGATTATTTAATTTAGCCATAAAAACTTAATACAGATTTTAATAATATGTTATTAGTAATATTACATTTATATTAGTAAAAAAACAATATAAAATTTATAAGTGCATCCGACTGGGTTCGAACCAGTGACGTTCCAGAGGAAAACGGATTATGAGTCCGGTGCCTTCAACCACTCGGCCACGAATGCAAAAAACTAATTTAATTTAAAAAAAATATAAGAATATGGAGCTGATGGGAATCGAACCCACGTCCATTTAACTTTTATTAAAACACTCATTCACAGGCTTAGTTCAGAAATTGAACAAAAGAGAATAATTAATATAATCAAAACTATAAAAAAGATAATTCTTTACTTATAGGGAATAAAATAATTTATTACAAAATTTCAAAATTAAACAGCGAACGCAAAAGACGTTTGCTCAGTTTTGAAAGAAGTTTTTAACGTTTTAAAATTAAAAGGAATTATGTTATTTGCATTTATTATAGATAATTGTATGTTTTTTCGAAGAATACATGCTTCGACCTGCATCATATTTTTCTAAAACTTTAAATGTCAAAACCAAAACAGCCCCAAAGACTTTTTGTTAAATTTTTTCACTAAATAATTTTAGCAATAAGCATGAAGGGAATCGAACCCCCGACTTTCAGAATCGGAATCTGATGCTCTATCCACTGAGCTACATGCTTTTAGAATATTCAAAATTTTATATTTATTAAAAAACTATATAAATTAACTCTAATAATAGCATTTTCTAGTTAGAAGTGACAATAAAAAAAAATAATTTTGTAGTATTTTAGAGAAAAAGTTTTAGATTCGATAAGAAATCGAATCTAAAAATAAAAAGAAGTGAATTAGTAGTAAATTTTACCACCACCCCATTTCTCGCTTAAAATACGAGGTGATAACATAATGTGGCCTGCGATTGCTGTTAAATCTTCATCTGTTAATGAACGCATACGCGGGTAAATATCAGCACTCTTAATACTAGGATGAATTTCTGCAATAGATTCTAAACCATCATATGTTGTTGGATTTTTCATAAAATCAACTAATGCACTAACATTATCACGACGTGGAGTTGCTAAACTTAATGCTTCTGGATCTAAACCTACGTTTGGATTTGTTTTTGTAATACCACCTACGTGACAAGCACCACAAGTTGCATTAAATAAACGTTTACCACGTTTTACTTGCTCTGGAGATAATACTTCAGTTTTTCCTGAAGAATCAATAACTACAGTTCGTGTTGCATCATCTAAATCAATTGCTGATGCCGTTGTAACAAAAATATTAAAAATACAGAAAAAAACTAATGCACAGATTTTAGAATATTTTTTAAACATAATTTAAAAAGCGTGTTCACAAAGTTGAAACCAAGAAAAGAATAAATTATTTATTTTTTTTTATTTTAGCTATATTTGCAAGTAAACCACGTAGACGTATATTTTCCCAACCTGCAACTAAAAGTGATGCAATAATTAGAACTTGGCTAAATAATAAGATTGGATCTAAACGCCACCCATGGACCATTAAAATACAGCTGTAAAGTAAACCAATAGTTGCAAAAAAGATATCTTCATCTCTTGCAACTTCCGGTTTAACTACTCTAAGAAAATAGAGTAATACTACTCCAAATCCTAAAATTAAACCTAATATGATATTAGGACCAAAACCAATATTTATCATAATTAATTATTTTACGTTTTTAATTAATTATAAATACTGTGTTAAAAATTTGTAATAGTTAGATACTAGTTACGTGTTAAACGATCACTTTTACTAATAATAATTAAAGCAATACCAATCGCAGTTAAGACTAAACTACCCGCTACTAAACTAGAGACAAAATTTGCTACTGAACTTGTCATTTTTAATTCCGTTTTTTTAATTAAAAATAGTAAGATTGACTACGATATTTATTGTATCAGCTTTTAAGAAAAAAAACATACTTAATATTCTTATTCAAATAATTTATATCCTTATTAGATCAACAATAACTATATACTTCATAATTTAAATAATAAAATTTTAAGGTATAGTCTTAATACAGATTTAATTTTTAAACTTCATGCTGCTATCTCACGATCCTGACATAATAAATTCTTAATCAAATCTTAAAAAGAACTATACCTTACTTTTATAATAATAAATTTACAAAAAATAAGCAACTATTAATTTTTTGAATTTAAAACTATTGTTATTTTAACGCATATACTATATAATTAATATATAAGCCCGGATAGCTCAGTTGGTAGAGCAGTGGATTGAAGATCCTCGTGTCACCAGTTCGAATCTGGTTCTGGGCATTAAATAAATTAGTCGGTTGATAAGTTTAAAAATTTTGCATACTTTGAATCAAATTCTAAGTCTATAACACCTAAAGGGCCATTTCGTTGTTTTACAATAATTAACTCTGTAATATCTTTAGGATTAATATCTTGTTTTGATTGTAAATTATAATAATTTTCGCGATAGAGCATCATGACTAAATCAGCATCTTGTTCAATAGATCCACTTTCTCGTAAATCAGATAAAATTGGTCTTTTATTTACTCTCGTTTCTACATTACGGCTTAATTGGGATAAAGCAATAACAGGAACATTAAATTCTCGTGCCATAATTTTTAAAGAACGAGTTATTTGCGAAAGTTCTTGAACACGGCTCTCTGTTTTTGAATTTCCTTGAAATTGGGACATCAATTGAAGATAATCAATTACTATTAATCCGATTTGATTTTGCTCAAAAAGAATTGATTTAATTTTAGAACGAATTACTGCAATAGAAGGATTTGGAGTATCGTCAATAAATAAAGGTAAATTTGATAATTTTTGCATATTATTATTCAACTCTACCCATTCATCTGTTTGCAAATTACCAGATTTTAAACGAAAATTATTAATATTTGTTTCACAAGATAATATTCGATAAGCTAATTGCTCTTTTGACATTTCAAGACTAAAAAATAAAACAGGGAGTTTTGTTGATTTAAGAATATTTATTGCAAAATTTAGGCATAATGCCGTTTTACCCATTGAAGGTCGACCTGCAACAATAATTAAATCCGATTTTTGAAAACCTTGAGTAAGTGCATCCAAATCATAAAATCCTGATGAAATACCTGCCATCGACGGATTTAATGATTTTTGTTTTATTTGTGCAAAGATACTTGCAAATAATTCGGCGTTACTTGAAATATTTAATGATGAATTTCGATTTGTTAAGTTAAAAAATTCTGTTTCTACATTTTTTAAAACAGTATCTAAAGGTAAATTTGTAATATAACCTGAATTAATAGCAGCATATCCTAATTTTATTAAAGAACGCCGAATAAATTTATCTTGAATTAGTTCAATATAATCATCTATATACGTTACATTTGGAATTTCTGTTACAAGATTTGTTAAAAAATCTATACCACCAATACTTTTAAGATAGCCATTGTCTTGAAGATATGTATTTAAGGTTAAAACATCGATAGGAATATTTTTTTGATACATTTCAATGATAGTTCTATAAATCTCTTGATGACTTTTAAAATAGAATGTTTTAACTTTTAATGTCTGTAATGCGATTTCAAGAGCGTCTGTTGATGTTATTATGGCACTTAAAATCGTTCGTTCAGCTAATTCATTATGAGGTAATGGCTTTTTATCCCATTTTTTTAAGTCTTCCATGTTTTTTATTATTAAAAATTGGATTTCACTGAATTCTTATTATTCTTAAAGGTTGCGTTTTGTGATTCTTAGAGCTAAAATCTATAATAAGTATACGCGTCCTTAGTTCAGTTGGTAGAACGCTAGTCTCCAAAATTAGATGTCGAGGGTTCAAGTCCTTCAGGGCGCGCTTCTCTTTACTAAGAGGTTTTAAAATCTTCAAATAGAATTTTATAATAGTAAATATTCTGTAACTACTTTATTAATTTTAGAGTATACAAACATACTCTTTAATTAAAAATATATTACGCTTTTTAGAAAAGTACAATTTTAGTACAAATAAAAAAAATCGTTTCAAGTTAAGATTAACCGAAATATATTTGATTAAAAATAACAACAAATGGCTAAAAAAGTCACAGCATTAATTAAGTTAGCATTACCAGCTGGAAAAGCAACTCCTGCTCCACCTGTTGGACCTGCATTAGGTCAACATGGTGTTAATATTGCTGCATTTTGTAAAGAATATAATGCAAAAACAGGAGATAAAGGTGGTTTAATTATTCCTGTTGAAATTTCAGTTTATGAAGATAGAAGTTATACGTTTCTTTTAAAAACACCCCCTGCTTCTGTATTATTAGCAAAAGCAGCTAACGTGAAAAAAGGTTCATCAACTCCAAATCGCATAAATGTTGGTTCAATTACTAAAGCTCAATTAGAAGAAATTGCAAGCATTAAATTACCAGATTTAAATACTACTAAACTTACTAGTGCAGTTAAAATTGTGGAGGGTACTGCTCGTAATATGGGTATCTCTGTAACTGACTAATAAATTTAGTTATAATTTTTAACACGGAAAATATATGCGAAAAGTCTCTCGTCGTCAAAAAGAAAATCAATTAAAAACAAAAAATATAGTTTTTTCAAACCTTGAAGAAGCTATTCAACTATTAAAAGCTACTGCTAATGCAAAATTTGTGGAAACAGTTGAACTACATGCAAATTTAAACATTGATCCTAAATATGCAGATCAACAAGTACGGACAACTGTTACTTTACCAAATGGTGTAGGTAAAACAACACGTATTGCTGTATTAACAAATGATTCAAATATTGAAGAAGCAAAAGCCGCTGGTGCAGATATCACTGGAAGTGATGATTTAGTAGAGCAAATTAGTGCTGGTAATCTTGATTTTGACTTGTTAGTAGCTACACCGGATATGATGCCAAAATTGGCGAAATTAGGTCGAGTACTAGGTCCCAAAGGTCTTATGCCATCACCAAAATCAGGAACTGTAACAACTACAATTACTGAAACTTTAACAGAATTTAAAAAAGGTAAGTTTGAATATAAAGCTGATAAAGCAGGTGTTGTTCACGTAAGTTTCGGCAAATCTGATTTTAGTGAAACTCACTTGAATGAAAACTTAACAGCCTTATACAATTCGATTTTACAGAATCGTCCATCAGGTGTAAAAGGTAAATATTTTAAAAATTTATTTATCTGTACAAGTATGGGTCCATCGATTCAATTAGATTTAGGAGTTTTTGAATAACTTCTTCTCTAAATTTATTTTATTTATTTAAAAATTAATTAGTAAAAAATATTATGTCAGACAAAATTGATCAAATCGTTGAAGAATTAAAAACATTAACATTATTAGAAGCTTCAGAATTAGTAAGTAAAATTGAAGAAACTTTTGGTGTAGATGCATCTGCTAGTGCTGGTCCAGCAATGGTAATGGCAGGCCCTGCTGTTGCGGAAGAAGTTGAAGAAAAAACAGAATTTGACTTAATGTTAGACGAAGTTCCTGCAGATAAGAAAATTGCTGTATTAAAAGTAGTTCGTGGTCTTACAGGTTTAGGTCTAAAAGATGCTAAAGCTTTAGTAGAATCAGCACCAACAGTTGTTCAAGAAGCTATTGCGAAAGATGCTGGTGAAGAAGCACAAAAACAAATTGAAGAAGCTGGTGGTAAAGCATCATTAAAATAAGAATTAAATAATTTAATTCTTTAATAAAAATTCATAAGACCTTAAAGTAAATCTTTAAGGTCTAAAAAAAAAGATAAAATTTTATAGATAACTTAATTTTTTCATCATCCGTTTTATTTTAATTTTATATAGCTTAAAGAAAGTAATTTTTAATTACTTTCTTTAAACTTCAAATTGATTACCACGACGATACTGTAAAAATGCTGCAACAAAAAGACCAAAAGCACTTACGGTAATCATGCCTAAAACAATACCAGATAATAAAGGTTCTACCATTTTATTCGTAATTATTAATATAAAAATATAAACGTATGATATCGATATATCTATAGCATATTATAATTGAATAAATTTTTCAATTATAATATTGATTTAATATAGTAATAAAATCCGATTATAAAAAAGAAATTTATATCTAATATTAATTTTATCTAAAACCAATAGCAGCTTGCCAAACAAATGCTAATAATAAGAAGAAAACTGGAATAATTGGTAATACGTCAACAATTGGGCTAAAAATTACATAAGCTTCTGGTAAACGAGCTAATAATAAACTTTCCATAAGTAAAACCTCTATATATAAGTTGTTAAATATACTAAATTTAATAATATTAATTCTACTATAAAACTTAGTAAAAGTTTGATTTATCTTTGTTATATTTTTTTAAATATAAACTATTTTCATATATAATAAACAATAAGAATTTTTATCACTAACTAAGTGTTAACATTAAAACTTAAATAATAAATAACATGGCAGCTTCATTTTTACCTTCAATTTTAGTACCCCTTGTTGGATTAATTTTTCCTGCTTTTAGTATGGCATTATTTTTCTTATATGTTTCAAATGATGATATTAGTTAATTTATAAAAACTTAATACTAAAATTAAGTTTTTTTGTTTCAGTCTCTTTGAAACTAAAACTATAATTGGTTTTAGTCAGTTTAATTATTGACTAAACCTTTTTAATAAAAATTCAAATATTTTGTATTTTTAATTTAATAAATTTTTAACTAGATTAAAAATTTATAGTTATATTGATATATAATTATAGGTATAAGCTGATAAGACTAAAGTAAAAATTATTTGTAAGGTTTACTTTTTTAATATTTTTAGTTAAGGATTTAAAAATATGACCATTGCTATTGGACAAAACCAAGAACGTGGCTTATTTGATCTTGTTGATGACTGGTTAAAACGAGATAGATTCGTTTTTGTTGGTTGGTCAGGTTTATTATTATTCCCAACTGCATACTTAGCAGCAGGTGGTTGGATGACAGGTACAACTTTTGTTACATCATGGTACACACATGGTTTAGCAACTTCATATTTAGAAGGTTGTAACTTCTTAACAGCTGCAGTTTCGACTCCAGCTAACAGTATGGGTCACTCATTATTATTATTATGGGGTCCAGAAGCACAAGGTGATTTCACACGTTGGTGTCAAATTGGTGGCTTATGGGCATTTATCGCATTACACGGTGCATTTGGCTTAATCGGTTTCTGTTTACGTCAATTTGAAATTGCTCGTTTAGTAGGTATTCGACCTTATAACGCAATTGCTTTCTCAGGTCCTATTGCTGTATTTGTTTCTGTATTCTTATTATACCCATTAGGTCAAGCAAGTTGGTTCTTTGCTCCTAGTTTTGGTGTAGCTGCAATTTTCCGTTTCTTATTATTCTTACAAGGTTTCCACAACTGGACATTAAACCCATTCCACATGATGGGTGTTGCTGGTATTTTAGGTGGTGCATTACTTTGTGCGATTCACGGTGCAACTGTAGAAAACACATTATTTGAAGATGGTGATGCTGCGAACACATTCCGTGCATTCACTCCAACACAATCAGAAGAGACTTACTCAATGGTTACTGCTAACCGTTTCTGGTCACAAATTTTCGGTGTTGCATTCTCAAACAAACGTTGGTTACACTTCTTCATGTTATTTGTTCCTGTAACAGGTTTATGGACAAGTTCTATTGGTATCGTAGGTTTAGCATTAAACTTACGTGCATATGATTTCGTATCACAAGAATTACGTGCTGCGGAAGATCCAGAATTCGAAACATTCTACACAAAAAACATTTTATTAAACGAAGGTATCCGTTCTTGGATGGCGGCACAAGATCAACCGCATGAAAACTTCGTATTCCCTGAGGAGGTATTGCCACGTGGAAACGCCCTTTAATAGTAGTATTGCAGGCCGCGACATTGAGTCAACAGGTTTTGCATGGTGGAGTGGAAATGCTCGTTTAATTAATGTTTCAGGTAAACTATTAGGTGCTCACGTAGCACATGCTGGTTTAATGGTATTTTGGGCTGGTGCTATGGTATTATTTGAAGTATCACACTTCGTACCAGAAAAACCAACATACGAACAAGGTTTTATCTTAATCCAACATTTAGCAACATTAGGTTATGGTGTAGGCCCTGGTGGCGATATTACATCAACTGTACCATATTTTGCTGTAGGTGTTATTCACTTAATTTCATCTGCTGTATTAGGTTTTGGTGGTCTTTACCACTCATTATTAGGTCCGGATACATTAGAAGAATCATTCCCATTCTTTGGTTATGACTGGCGTGATAAAAACAAAATGACTACAATTTTAGGTATTCATTTATGTTTATTAGGTTTAGGTTCATTCTTATTAGTAATTAAAGCAATGTACTTAGGTGGTGTTTATGATACTTGGGCACCAGGTGGTGGTGATGTTCGTTATATTACAACACCAACATTAAACCCGATTGTAATTTTCGGTTACGTATTCCGTTCTCCATTTGGTGGTGACGGTTGGGTAGTTTCTGTTAACAACATGGAAGACATCATCGGTGGTCACATCTGGGTAGGTGTTTTATGTGTTGTTGGTGGTATCTGGCACATCTTTACAAAACCATTTGCATGGGCTCGTCGTGCATTCGTATGGTCAGGTGAAGCATACTTATCATACAGTTTAGCTGCTATTTCACTTATGGGTTTCACAGCTTCATTATACTCTTGGTATAACAATACAGCTTACCCAAGTGAATTATATGGTCCAACAGGTCCAGAGGCTTCACAATCACAAGCATTTACTTTCTTAGTTCGAGATCAACGTTTAGGTGCAAATGTATCTTCAGCGCAAGGTCCAACAGGTTTAGGTAAATACTTAATGCGTTCACCAAGTGGTGAGATTATTTTTGGTGGTGAAACTATGCGTTTCTGGGATTTACGTGCTCCATGGGTTGAACCTTTACGTGGTCCAAACGGTTTAGACATCAACAAAATTAAAAATGATATTCAACCATGGCAAGAACGTCGTGCTGCAGAATACATGACACACGCACCTTTAGGTTCATTAAACTCAGTAGGTGGTGTAGCTACAGAAATTAACTCTGTAAACTATGTATCTCCACGTTCATGGTTATGTTGTTCGCACTTCTTCTTAGCATTCTTCTTCTTAATCGGTCACTGGTGGCACTCAGGTCGTGCTCGTGCTGCTGCTGCAGGTTTCGAAAAAGGTATTAACCGTGCTAACGAACCAGTATTATCAATGCGTCCTATTGATTAATTGTTTCAATTTTATTCAGCTTTTTAAGCTGAATAAAATTTTTTATAATAAAACTAATAAAATTTTTTCTTTTAATTTCAAATTCTTTAAGAATTCTATAAATTTAGTAAATGGGTTACCTGGGACTCGAACCCAGAACAAATCGGTTAAAAGCCGAGTACTCTACCATTGAGTTAGCAACCCTTACTTATAATTAATAGTAACATGAATTGATAAAAATATTAAAGTATTTAATATAAAAAAATTTTATATACAATAGAGTTGTAACAGACAAAATATTATTTAAAATAATATTTTTACTTTAACAATTTTAGAGTAAAATGAGAAATAACATTATCGGTTATTTTGTTATTTGAAATTTTAATAAAAATTTATAAATTAAGGATTTGAAAAATGATTAATTGGCAAGTTATTGGTCAGCTAGTAGCAACGGGTGCTATTATGTTATCAGGCCCGGTAGTAATTGTATTATTAGCTTTAAAGAAAGGTAATCTTTAATAATATCATTATTTCTATCATCAATATAAAAAGTTTTCAAAAGTATTTATGGTAACTGCATTAACAGCTGCATTTGTCTTAATTTCATTAGGTTTAATTATAACTGTTCCAGTAGCTTTAGCGACTCCAGGTGAATGGGAAATGTCTAAAGATACATTCACGAAGGCTATTCAAGCATGGGTAGGCCTTGTAATCGTTATTGCTGCTGCTGATGGTATTACATCGTCAATTTAGTCAAACTAGAAATTATAGTTTATACTATAATTTCTAAAACTAATTAAAGTATTGACATATTATGTATAAAAATGTATTATTAATTAATATAAAGTGCTATATTAATTATAGTCTGCGGGCGTAGCTCAGTGGTAGAGCGCAACCTTGCCAAGGTTGATGTCGCGCGTTCGAATCGCGTCGCCCGCTCTCTAGTTCTCAAACTAGTAAATTTAATAGCCCCCATCGTCTAGAGGCCTAGGACAGCTCCCTTTCACGGAGCAGACAGGGATTCGAATTCCCTTGGGGGTATTTAATAAATTTTTTTACTTTAACTATTGTATTATATTGAAATTTATAGTAGTATAGTATTGTAGCATTACATCTAAAAATAGTTTATATAGTTGTAATGTAATTGATGGCTTAATTTAGTGAAGTTATGAAAAATTTCTAATTAAAAACCATTTTAATTCTTGAATAAAATTAAGATTTAATTTAAATATAATCACATAAATTAAAATGGAAAAATAAAATATGCCAATTTTATTAAAACTTTTTCTTCTATTGATCAATATTGATCAAGAAACTATTTTAAATTTTTTTGGAGTTCAAGATCCAAATAATTTTGGTGACACATCTTTTAGTGACTTAAGTGAAGCAGCCCCTGTTGTATCAACAGATGTTTCTATGGATACATTAAAGCTAGTTTTTGAAGGGTTATTAGAACGTTACCAAAATGGTCTAGGACTTGTTGATTTTGAGAATATTATACTATTCATTATAGTTATTCGATTTATAATTCTTGCACTTAAGTATAATATAAAAACTTCTTTTTATATTTGTTGTATTGGATTAGTTGCTGGTGGTTTATGGTATTTCCATTTAAAAGATTTATTCCTTTGGTATCGAGATGTCTTATTGTTAAATAGATTAACAACTAGATTCGTAGAAGAATCTCGTGCTTTAGAAATTATAGATCATGCTAAACGAGATGAAGTTGCACAAACCTTAAGAAATCCGATTGGTTATGTCAAATATGCACTTGTTGAAGCTGGTAGAAGAAATGATTATCATATCGATCCTATTTCAATGCTGTTTACACAAGTACCTGAAAGCTTTAGAGCACAGACAGACAAATTCTATTTTATTGTTTTTGGTAAACTTATTCCAACAATTTGGGTCTTTTTACGAAGTCAGGTGGGTGAATATATTCCAATTGTGACCTATCTAGTTGTGGTGAGATTGAATAAACGACTTTGCCCCTATCTTATCAGATGGCATTGGACTTTTATATGGACTCTGTCAGCGGTTGAAAATATCTATGTACAAATGGTTCGAAGATTACAATATTATCTTTACCAAGTTGTTATACCAGAGGATAAATATATTGAGCAACCAATAATTCTTGGGTTATTAGTTGGGTTTGCATTAATTCACTTTATGATCGTTATTTTTGGACTTTTACACGCAAGTTGTGGACAATACTTTTATTTTCCATTTCTAGTTGAAAATGCTGAAATTCATATAGGGCCACGTCCTAAAAATAGTATTTATAGTGGCGGCTATACATCGTGGCAAAACAACAAAGATAAACGTATTGCATGGATGGTTAAAGGTGGAAAAAATGCCTGGCAACTTTATTTCCCACGATTATGGTGGGGCTGGTTTGGTCGTGGAGGTAGTAGTATAGATAATGAAGCAAGAAACACAGAAAGAGCATACAGAGCAAAACGTCGTAAACGTTTCTTAGATAAACGTAAAAAACGATTTAATAAGATTATTCGAAAGTTACAAAAATGGATTTTTAAGAAATAAAAATTGAATAGAAATTTTTTGATATATAGAACTAAATTAGCCTTATTATTAGAATATTTAGATTGTACTAAATATTCTAATAATTCAAAAGATTCAGATAACTTATTCTTATAATGATGAACCTAAACCAGAATAAGCACCGTAAAAGAATAAACTAAGCATTGTAATTACTGCTAGACCACCTACAAGACCTACTAACCATAAAGGAATTCTACCCGTATTTGCCATTTAAAAAACTCCTATCTATATAAATTAATTGAAGAAATAACTTGAAAATAATACAGCTAAAACGAAAATTAATAGAAGTCCCCAGTAAAGAGAAGTTCGATTTAATTCTACTGCTTGTTTATTTGGATTTGGACCTGTCATATATTTTACCTCGTATATTTATTACTAAATTATCGTTGAATGAATTGCATTGCTGTAATCCCACCTAAAAAGAATACTGTAGGAACTGCTAAACCATGAACTGCTAACCAACGGAATGTGAAAATTGGGTATGCTACAGGCTGATTAATATTTTTTGACATATTTGTTTACCTCTTGTAATTATAAACCTTTCGTTAAATCTTCTAATTCTTGTTTTGCACTGAAACGATCATTTACTAATGGTACTTGTTGACGATCTTGCGTGAAGTACTCATTTGGACGTGGTGTTCCAAATACATCATATGCTAAACCTGTACTAACGAATAACCAACCTGATACAAAAAGAGACGGAATTGTGATACTATGAATAATCCAATAACGTACACTTGTAATAATATCCGAAAACGGACGTTCACCTGTAGATCCACCAGACATAACTAAAAATTCTCCTGTAAAAAATGATTGTTGCTCATTCAAAATCTTAACCAAAAGCGGGCAGGGGGAATCGAACCCCCATCATTAGCTTGGAAGGCTAAGGTTTTACCACTAAACTATGCCCGCATACATCTAGTATAAGACGATGCGGGGATAAAAAGCAATAAAAGGGTTATAAATTCTCTAATTTCAAATCTAAAAATTGAGCTAAATCTGATGCTTCATTTTCTAAATTTGAAATAGAAATTGGTTGTTGAACCGGTGTTAAAGGTATTTTCCGTTCATCTTTTAAACATAAGTATAGTGCTCTCGTAGGATTTAAGCCTTCTGAAATTTTAATTCCAATAGCTTGAATACTTGTCAATGGATATGTTAAAAAAATTTCTCGGTTTTTACCTGGGAAACCTTTCCGAACAATTTTAACTAAATTTTCAATTTTATTATATTCGTTATAACCGCTTCCAATATCCCATAATACTGTTAAAGTAATATAAAGACAAATTGAAATACTTAAAGTTCCGTAGAACATCATAACAATTCCTTGAGGAATAAATATTAATTCTTTTGCATCTGTGAATGGTAAAAAATTAATTTTAAAATAACTAGATATTCCAGCTAGGAAAAATCCTAAACCTCCTAGGCCTAAAAAAACGCTCCAAAAATAGTTACTAAATCGTCGTGATCCAACAATCTGATCGCGTCGAATCTCTTCTTGCATTTCTTGCAATTTATTCTCTTAAAATTAAATTAATTTAATTGATTTTAAACCTAAGAATAAACCTGAAGCAACTGCAAAAGAAAATCCTACCAATAAAAAATAATCAATAGCAATAGTCATAAATCTTTTTGTTTTATAAAAATGAAGTTTATAAAAATTTTTCTGTATATTAGTATATATTATATAGTAATCTATATAAAAATTTTGGTTGGTAAAAATTTTCATTAATTTTTTAAATACCTTAGATTATTTAAACAAATTTACTATTAATTTCATTAAATTTATGGCTAATTTTATTAAACCGTATAATGATGATCCATTTGTAGGTCACTTAGCAACGCCTATTACATCATCGGCTGTAACTCGTGCTCTTTTAGGCAATTTACCAGCATATCGATTTGGTTTAACTCCATTATTACGGGGTTTAGAAATTGGTTTAGCACATGGCTATTTTTTAATTGGCCCATTTGCTAAATTAGGACCATTACGTGACTCAGATATTTCATTATTTGCAGGTTTCCTTTCAACAATTGGTTTAATTCTTATTTTAACATTAGGCTTAACAATTTATGGAGCAGCCATGTTTAAACAAGAAAAAGATGCTAGCGTTGATAGTTTAAATCAACTTCAAACAAAAAAAGCTTGGGATCAATTTAAAGGTGGCTTTTTTGTTGGAGCATGCGGAAGTGCAGGTTTTGCTTTAATTTGTTTATCAAGCATACCTACTTTCTAAAATTTTACATTATAATATTAAATCGGTTAGAGTTTAGCCGATTTATTATCTTTAAACTTAATATTACATATATTGATAATTAAAAATTTTATGCAAACATCACAGATTAATTTACAAGAAGAGTACTCTAAAACAGAAATTGCTAAAATCTTAAATATTTTAGATGAAGAATTAGTTGGATTAGTTCCTGTTAAAACACGTATTCGAGAAATTGCGGCATTATTATTAGTTGATAAAATTCGAAAAAATTTAGGAATCGCTGCAGGTAGTCCCGGTTTACATATGTCATTTACTGGTAGTCCTGGTACAGGAAAAACAACTGTAGGATTAAAAATGGCTGATATTTTATATCAGTTAGGTTATATTGCTCAAGGTCATCTACTAACCGTAACTAGGGATGATTTAGTAGGACAATATATTGGCCATACAGCTCCTAAAACTAAAGAGGTTTTAAAAAAGGCAATGGGTGGTGTATTATTTATTGATGAAGCCTACTATTTATATAAACCTGATAATGAACGGGATTATGGATCTGAAGCCATTGAAATTCTATTACAAGTAATGGAAAATCAACGAGATGAATTGGTTGTAATTTTAGCTGGCTATAAAGAACCGATGGATAAGTTTTATGAATCAAATCCGGGTTTGTCATCGCGTATTGCTAACCATATTGATTTCCCAGATTATACTGTTCCCGAATTATTACAAATTTCAAAAATGATGTTAGCCGAAGAACAGTATCAACTAACACCACAAGCAGAAGTTGCTTTAGAACAATATATTACAGTACGAAAAGAAAAACCATTATTTGCAAATGCACGAAGTATTAAAAATGCATTAGATCGTGCACGTATGCGTCAAGCAAATCGAATTTTTGATAGCCGAGGTCAAGTTTTAACTAAAAAAGAATTAGTAAATATTGAAGCGGAAGATATTTTACAAAGTACAGTTTTTAATTAAGAAGGATTTATGAGTTTACTTGTTATTGGAGGAACTGGTACATTAGGCCGACAAGTTGTATTACAAGCTTTAACTAAAGGATACCAAGTTCGGTGTATGGTACGAAATTTTCGACGTGCCAACTTTTTAAAAGAATGGGGTGCAGAATTAGTCTATGGAGATTTAAGTATACCAGAAACAATCCCACCGTGTTTTCAAGGTATTACAGCTGTTATTGATGCATCTACAAGTCGACCTTCAGATCTAGATGCCTTAAAAAAAGTAGATTGGGATGGAAAACAAGTATTACTTGAATCAGCAAAAGCCGCTAATATAAAACGTTTTATATTTTGTTCGACACAAAATAGTGAACAATTTGAAAATATTCCATTAATGGAAATGAAACAAGGAATTGAAGTTAAATTAAAAGAATCAGAAATTCCATATACGATTTTCAGATTAAGCGGATTTTATCAAGGATTAATCGAACAGTATGCTATTCCAATTTTAGAAAATTTACCAATTTGGGTAACAAACGAAAATACAAGCGTAGCATATATGGATACTCAAGATATCGCTAAATTCTGTTTAAGGGCATTACAACTTCCTGAAACAGAAAATAAAACATATATGTTAGGTGGACCAAAAGGTTGGGTTTCATCTGAAATCATTAGTTTATGTGAACAATTAGCAGGTCAAACAGCAAAAGTTAATGAAGTACCTGTTTTTGTATTAAAATTAATGAGCAATCTATTTGGATTTTTTGAATGGGGTCAAAATATAAGTGATCGATTAGCTTTTGCAGAAATTTTAAATATTGAAAGTAATTTCTCAAAATCAACTTTTGAGATTTATAAAACATTTAAAGTAGATTCAAATGAAGTTATTCAACTGGATGATTATTTCTTAGAATACTTTATTCGTTTATTAAAACGTTTACGAGATATTAATTTTGAAGATGTACAAAAACAAAAGAATTTAATTATCTAATATTTCATTTTTAATGAACTATACAAGTTTTATTGGAAAAATTATTAAGAAACCAAAACGACAATTTGTTGATAATGATATACCCATCACTAAAATTACTGCAAAATTTCCTCAATTAAGAGAAATTAAAGGTTCTTGTAATATTCTAACAATTTCAATATGGGGAAATTTAGCTATTGATTATATGGAATATTTTGGTGTAAATGATTATATAGTCGTAGAAGGTTATATTTCATTACGTGATTCGAGTTCAACTAATACAACTACCAAAAAAGATAAACAAGTTGAACTTTCTGTATTTCGAATTTATCCGTTTTTATTGAAAGAAAAAAATAAAATAAAACTTAATAAATAAATTGTTTTTCATGAATTAAATTATTCAGAATTTTTATATTTTAGTATAATTAATATTATTAAAAACAGTTCCTAGGAAAAAATTGCATGTTAACTTTAAAAATTTTAGTTTATACAACTGTAATCTTTTTTGTTTCGTTATTTATTTTTGGTTTCCTTTCAAGCGATCCTTCACGAAATCCAAATCGTAAAGATCTTGAATAGTTTGAAAACCCCTCTTAAGTCGATTAATTATACATATAATCGACTTAAGTATTAATTAAAATCTATTCCAAAAGAATTTTAATTTAAATAATATTTTTTCGATTTTTTAAAAAAAATAAAAAACACTATAAAAGAAAAATATTTTTTTATTAAAAAGTAAACTACTATATATAGTAATAATATTCTTACTATGAAAGTTTTTACTAAACAACAACTTTTTAAATACCTTTTCTATTTTATTAATGAAACGTTTTAATTTATTAACTTTACTTGTTGCCGGTTTAATTACATTAAGTCCTAATACAGCATCGGCTGATATTGGTGGATTAAAAAAATGTAGTGAGTCTCCAGCTTTTGAAAAACGATTAAAAGCTAGTGTTAAAAAATTAGAGCAACGTATGAATACATATGAAGCTGGTACACCACCTGCGTTAGCATTACAACAACAAATTGAACGAACAGAAAATCGTTTCGATAAGTATAGTCGTTCAGAATTATTATGTGGAACAGATGGTTTACCACACTTAATTGCAGATGGTCGTTGGAGTCATGCAGCAGAGTTTATGTTACCAGGTTTTGGTTTTATTTATATTTCAGGCTGGATTGGATGGGTAGGTCGTAAATATTTACGAGCGGTTAGTACAACTAAAAACCCAGCAGAAAATGAGATTATTATCAATGTACCGTTAGCATTAAAAATAATGACAACAGGTTTCATTTGGCCGATTTCTGCTTGGCAAGACTTTGTTAGTAGTGATTTAGTAGCTGCAGACAAAGATGTAACAGTATCACCACGTTAATTAGTTTATTTATTTAATTTTTAATTAATCCTATTTTATGAATAATTTTTTAAAATATTTATCAACAGCACCTGTTCTTTTAACATTATGGATGACATTCACTGCCGGATTTATTATTGAAATAAACCGTTTCTTCCCTGACATGTTAGGATTATATTTCTAATAAATGTTAGTTAAAAAATATTTAATAATAATATTTAGCATATTATTATTAAATATTTCTTATTCACCTTGAACTTTTAATAAAGCGAAACCTAAAGAAAGTCCAAATAAAGTCATAAAGAAACAAACAACCGCTGTTGTTAAAATTTCTGCATTTGCAAATGGGAAAATGTTAAGAATCAATGCCATAATATTTAAAAATTTGTAAGTTTTATCAAGTACCAACAATTAGAAACCATTTCTTGCCCAAACAACTAGAGCTAATGAAAAAGTAAACATTGTCATTAAACCTGCCCAACCTAGACTAATAATATCCATATTTATTTTTAAATTAATGTAAACAATATAATTTAAAAGGATTTAAAAAACCTTTTAAATTATTTCTTTAGTATAATTAGATAATACCGTTTTCCCAATCAACGTCAACACTTTCTACAATTAGAGATGAATTGTAAATTTGTAAAATAATTAGTAAAAATACTAAAAATAGGGCCATTACTAAAGACATAATTGGTGTTGTTCCCCAACCAGGTGCAACTTTACCATATTCAGCATTTAACGGGCGTAAAATTTCGCCTAATCTTGTTCTTAATGCCATAAAATTTTTATAGTTTTAATAAATTAATTTTTCTATTACATGTTATATAATACTAAATTGTTAATTTAGATAATAATAATAACATGGAAACAGCAACTATTATTGTAATTTTTGTATCAAGTTTACTTTTAGGTATTACAACATATTCAATATATACCGCTTTTGGACCCGCATCTAAAAATTTACGCGATCCATTCGAAGAACATGAAGATTAAAAAATAAAACCAATTAGCTGGTTTTATTTTTTAATAATTCTAGGTGTATCTCGGAAGAAAACAGCAAAGAAGATTACCATTAAAGTACCAATAAGTAAAAATGTGTAAACTAAGGCTTCCATGATTTAATCCTATTTGATTTTTAATTAACTTTAAAAAACAAAGACTATAATTTATACAGCACCTTGTTTTTTCGTAGATTTGTCACCAAGTTTTTGGAATGCACCAAATTCAACCTGTTCTGTAACTTCCGCACCAATACCTGTAAATACATCACGGAAGATTGTACGACCGCCATGCCATAAGTGACCAAAGAAGAATAATAGAGCAAAGTTTGCATGGCCGTATGTATACCAACCACGTGGACTACTACGGAATACACCGTCTGATTCTAAACTTGTACGATCAAATTCGAAAACTTCACCTAATTGAGCTTTACGAGCAAATTTCTTCACTGTTGGAGCGTCTTTAAATGTTTGACCATTTAACTTACCACCATAGAAATCTACAGTTACACCAACTTGCTCAATACTATATTTAGATTCTGCACGACGGAATGGAATATCCGCACGAATAATACCATCTTTATCAACTAAGATAACTGGGAATGTTTCGAAGAACGCAGGCATACGTCTTACAGTTAATTCACGACCTTCTTTATCACGGAAAATCGGGTGACCTAACCATGCTTCAGCAATACCATCACCTTTAACCATAGGACCAGAACGGAATAAACCACCTTTTGCTGGGTTATTGCCGATGTAATCGTAAAATGCTAATTTATCTGGAATACGAGACCATGCTTGACTTTCCGATAAACCTTCACCTACAGAAGTTTCTACTTGACGTTCGATTTCTTGTTGGAAATACCCACTATCCCATTGGTAACGAGTTGGACCAAATAATTCGATAGGAGTTGTCGCTGCACCATACCACATTGTACCTGATGTAACAAAAGCAGCAAAGAATACTGCTGAAATACTACTAGATAATACAGTTTCAATATTACCCATACGTAAAGCACGGTATAAACGTTGTGGTGGACGTACAGTTAAATGGAAGATACCAGCTAAGATACCGAAAAGACCTGCAGCAATATGATGAGCTGCAATACCACCTGGGTTAAATGGATTAAATCCGTTTGGACCCCATTCTGGTGATACAGGTTGAACTTTACCTGTGATACCATATGCATCAGATACCCAAATACCAGGTCCAAATAAACCTGTTACGTGGAATGCACCGAAACCGAAACATAAAAGACCTGATAATAATAAGTGGATACCAAAGATTTTTGGTAAATCTAAAGCAGGTTCACCTGTTCTTGGATCACGGAATAACTCTAGATCCCAGTAAACCCAATGCCACATAGCAGCTAAGAAACACATACCTGATAAGATAATGTGTGATAAAGCAACACCTTCAAAACTCCAAATACCTGGGTTTGAAACGCTCTCACCAGTAATGCTCCAACCACCCCAAGAATCAGTAATACCTAAACGTGTCATAAACGGCATAACAAACATACCTTGACGCCACATTGGATTTAAAACTGGATCAGATGGATCAAAAATTGCAAGCTCATATAATGCCATTGAACCAGCCCAACCAGCAACTAAGCCAGTATGCATAATATGTACCGCAATTAATCGGCCTGGATCATTTAAAACAACTGTATGAACACGATACCATGGTAATGCCATAGTAATTCATTCCTTCAATTTAAATAATGGTTTTTGACTTTCTTACAACTAAACTAGAAAAAAGTTAGCTATATTAATATTATAACTGAAGATTAGAAAAATTAATTAAATTAATGTAATTAAATTTTAACGAATAAAAAATTAAAAAAATAAGTTAAATTAAATTTAACTTATTTTTCTTTTATTTATGCTTTTGCAAAAATATCTTTCGATTCAGAAATTGCTTCTTTTAAAGCAGCTTCTGCTTCATCTGTAAATTGATTAGTAGTAGTAACTGTATCAATATAAGATTTTTTAGAAGTATTTAAGTATGATAATAAGCTGGCACAGTATTTTTTAACATCTGCAACAGCTAAATCATCTAAGAATCCATTAATACCTGTATAGATTAATGCTACTTGTTCAGCAACTGATAATGGAGAATTTTGAGGTTGTTTTAAAACTTCACGTAAACGTGTACCTCGAGCTAATTGTTTTTGAGTTGCTTCATCTAAATCTGATGCGAATTGAGAGAATGCTTCTAACTCAGCAAATTGGGCTAATTCTAATTTTAATTTACCAGCAACTTTTTTCATTGCTTTTGTTTGTGCAGCAGAACCTACACGTGATACAGAAATACCTACATTAATTGCAGGACGAATACCTGAGTTGAATAAATCATTCGATAAGAAGATTTGACCATCTGTAATTGAAATTACATTTGTTGGAATATACGCAGATACGTCACTAGCTTGTGTTTCAATAATAGGTAATGCTGTCATACTACCACCACCTAATGCATCACTTAATTTAGCAGCACGTTCTAATAAACGTGAGTGTAAATAGAATACATCACCAGGATATGCTTCACGTCCTGGAGGACGACGTAATAATAATGACATTTGACGATAAGCCATAGCCTGTTTAGTTAAATCATCATAAATAACTAGTGTAGCTTTACCATTGTACATGAAGTACTCTGCCATAGCTGCACCGGCATATGGGGCAATATATTGTAATGTAGCAGGATCATTTGCACTAGCAGATACAATAATAGTATAGCTCATTGCATCTTTTTCTTCTAATACATTTACTACTTGTGCTACTGTTGAAGCTTTTTGACCAACACCAACATAAACACAAACTACATTTTCTGTTTTTTGGTTAATAATTGTATCAACCGCAATTGATGTTTTTCCTGTTTGACGGTCACCAATAATTAACTCACGTTGACCTCGACCGATTGGGATCATAGCGTCAATAGAAGTAATACCTGTTTGTAACGGTTCACATACAGATTTACGACTAATAATACCAGGTGCCATCGCTTCTAATAAACGAGTTCCACTTTTCTCAATTTCACCTTTACCATCAATTGGAAGAGCTAAAGGATTAATTACACGACCTAAGAATGCGTCACCTACAGGAATTTGTGAAATTTGACCTGTAGATTTAACAGTACCACCTTCTAAAATTTGTCGACCAGTACCCATTAATACAACACCAACGTTATCGTTTTCTAAGTTAAGTGCGATACCAATTGTTTTGTCTTCAAATTCTAAAAGTTCACCACTCATTACTTGATCAAGACCATAAACACGAGCGATACCATCACCTACTTGTAAAACTGTACCAATATTATCTACTTTAACAGCTTGATCGTATTTTTCAATTTGTTCACGGATAATACTACTAATTTCGTCTGGACGAATATTTATCATTGTATTATTTTTTAAGATAAAAAGTTAATAAAAGATTTTCGTTGTTTTTAAATTTCTAAAACACTATCTAAATGTTTAGCTAATTGTTGTAACTGATTTTTAACAGTAAAATCGATTACTCGTGAATTAGTTTTAATCATAAAACCACCAATTAAACTAGAATCAACTGTAATAACAAGTCGAATTTCTCTAGCATTCGTAAGTTCTTTTAATTTTTTGATTAAAGTGTTTTTTTGTAAATTTGTAAATGGAAAAGCTGTTGAAACTTCAATCATCTTAATTGAAGCAGCATCATATACTAAGTCTAAATAACTTGTAATAACAGCTTCTAATAAGTTAATTCGATCTCTATCAACTAAAACATTTAAAAATTTAAACGTTTCACTATTTAATTGAGATTTTAATGTTTTCTCTAATACTTCTTGTTTTTGAGATTTATCAATTAAAGGAGTATTAAGGTATTCTGTTAATTCAGAAGCTTCTTCTAAGAAAACTTCTAAATTTTGAAAATCAGCTGTAATCTGATGCATCAGATTATTTTCAACTGAAAAATCATACAAAGCACGTGCATAAGGAGCTGCAATTTTTGCCGCTAATGGGTTCTTACTCATAACAAATCTCCTTCTAATTTCTCAATAGTTTCATTAATTAACGACGTAGCTCGATCTTTTTCCGCAAATGCTTCTTGAGCACGAGTTACAGTACGTTTTAATACTAGTAAGATGATTTGTTGTTTAACCTCTAAAAAGACTTGACGTTCTTTTGATTGGAACGTAGCTAAAGCTCTACTAAAACGTGTAGCTAAATCTTTTTTTGCTTCAAATGCATCAGATTCAAGTAAGACTTTTTTAGCTGCTATTGTTTCATTTTTAATATCTGAAATAACAACGTTAGCTTGACTTAATTGCTTTTGTGCTTCGCTTAAACGTCGGTTTGCCTCATTTAATCTATCTTCTGCGTCTTGAACACCTTGAACAATATTAGCTCTACGTTCTTCTAGTGTCGAGCCTAAAAAGTCTCGTCCTACGTAAACTAAAATTGCAACTAATGCAAGAATGTTAATTAACCCAGTTTCCAGAATATCAAGGTTTAAACCAATACCTTCACCTTCGGCAAGTAATGTAAAAATTTGATCAAAATTTTCCATGTTTTCGAGTTTTTATGTAAACTGTTCACTTATAAAAAGGAAAATTACGTCTAACAAAAAATTTAGATTGATAATCTAGTTTCAATCTCTACACATAAAGATTGAACGATAGTATCTAAACTATTAAAAGCAGTATTTTTTTTATCCAGAAGATCTTTTGTAATAGTATCTAATAAATTATCAATATATTTTTGAGAAATATTTAGCTCAATTTCTAAAATTTCTTTATGAATTTTTTGTGAGTTTGTAATTTCTAATTGTGCTTCTTTACGAACGCTATCCAATTCTTGTTCATATTGAGTAGTCAGTTCATTCGCCTGTGATAAAATTTCAGATGCTTTAGCAAGATTACCTAAAATGTATTCTTTACGTTCTGAAATGATAGCTAATAATGGACTATATAAAAGTGCGTTAAGAATAAACATTAATAACACAAATTGAATGGCTACTAATGGTAAAGTCGCATTAATATCAAATAATCCACCAGGACCACTGACTTCTGAACTTGAAATTAATATTGAAAAATCAACCATATAAAAGTCTATATGTTCTACTATAGAATTAAAAATTTTTAATAGACAGATTAAACAAAAATCTGTCTATTTGTTTTGCGTTACTTAAAGTCTAATTAACCGTTGAATGGGTTAGCAAATAATAATGCTAATGCTACAACTAGACCATAAATTGTTAAAGCTTCCATGAAAGCTAAACTTAATAATAATGTACCACGAATTTTGTTTTCTGCTTCTGGTTGACGAGCAATACCTTCTACAGCTTGACCAGCAGCATTACCTTGACCGATACCAGGACCGATAGCTGCTAAACCAATAGCTAAACCAGCAGCAATAACAGAAGCAGCAGAAATAATAGAATCCATAATAAATCTTAATTAATAAATGTAAATATAAATATAATTTTAGAAAAATTGAATATTAGAAAAATTTACTCAAGTGCTTCTGCAATGTATGCAGCAGCTAATGTTGAGAAAATTAAAGCTTGTACTGAACCCGCGAAAATACCTAGTAACATAATTGGTAATGGAATTACTAAAGGTACTAACGATGTTAAAACAGTAACAGTTAATTCATCCGCTAAAACGTTACCGAATAATCGGAAACTTAACGATAATGGTTTTGTAAAATCTTCTAAAATATTAATTGGTAGAAGAAGTGGAATTGGTTCGATATAACGTTTAAAATATCCTAATCCTTTTTTACTTAAACCTGCATAGAAGTAACTAAAAGATGTTAAAAGCGCTAATGCTACTGTTGTATTAATATCATTAGTTGGCGCAGCAAATTCACCTTCTGGAAGTTGAATTAATTTCCAAGGAATTACAGCACCTGCCCAGTTACATCCGAAAATAAATAAAAATAAAGTACTAATAAATGGTACCCATTCTCTATAGAAGCTTTCTCCTAATTGGTTTTTTGCAATATCAGTCGTAAAATCTAATGCTGATTCCATAAAGTTTTGCCAACCATGTGGAATACGAGATGCATTGCTACTACCTAAAATTGCAAAGACTAATAAAATTGCTATAACGAACCAGATTACAACTAAAACTTGTCCGTGTACTAAAAAGCCAGCAATATTCCAGTAAAAATGTTTTCCTACTTCTGCTTCCGCTAATAGTGTAAACGTACTTGAATAAAAAGTATCTGGGTACATAAAATTTAACTAAATTAGTAATTACCCAATATTAAAAAATATACAGGAACACTAACTATTATAGTTATTTTTTATGTTTTTTAGGTTTATTTTTATTAAAAAGCTCTCTTTTAAGAGTATCAATTTACTTCAACCATTCATAACCTTTTAATTCTAATTCTTGTGCTAACTCTGCTGTACCAGTTTTAATAATTTTCCCATTTTGCATTACATGAACAAAAGTTGGTTTTACGTAGTCTAATAAACGCTGATAATGTGTAATTAGAATAATGGCTTTATTTTTGTTCATAAATGCGTTTATTCCATTCGAAATAGTCTTTAATGCATCAATATCTAAACCAGAATCTGTTTCATCTAAAATGGATAATTCAGAGTCAAGTAAAATCATTTGTAAAATTTCATTTCGCTTTTTTTCACCTCCAGAAAATCCTTCATTAACATTTCGACTTAAAAAAACAGGTGACATTTCAACTAATTCTAACTTGTTATTTATGATACCTAAAAACTCTAATGGATCTACTTCTGGTTTATTACAAAATTTTTGTTTAGCATTATAAGCTAATCGTAAGAAGTCTTCATTGCTAACACCTGGAATCTCAATAGGATATTGAAATGCTAAAAATATACCAAGATGTGAACGTTCTTCTGGATCTAAATCAACAATATTTTTACCTTTAAAAAGGATTTCACCATCTGACACGTCATACGCCGGATGACCTGCTAGAACTTTAGAAAGGGTACTTTTTCCAGAACCATTCGGTCCCATAATAGCATGAATTTCGCCTTTATAAATTTTTAAATCAAGAGATTTTAAAATTTCATTATCATTAATAGATGCTTTTAAACTTTTAACTTCTAAAATTGGAATATTATTCATTAACCAACGCTTCCTTCTAATTTCAAACTTAATAATTTATCTGCTTCAGCAGCAAATTCTAAAGGTAATTCAGTGAAAACATCTTTACAGAATCCACTAATCATTAACTCAATTCCTTTTTCTATTGAAATTCCTCGTTGTAAGAAATAGAAAATTTGTTCTTCTCCAATTTTTGACGTTGAGGCTTCATGCTCAACTTTAGCAGTTGACGTTTGAACAGAAATAAATGGAAATGTATTAGCATTTGACAAATTACCAATAAGTAATGAATCACATTGTGAAAAATTACGTGCTCCTAATGCCTTATTTGTAATATTAACTAATCCACGATATGTATTCTTTGATTTTCCTGCTGAAATCCCTTTGGAAACAATCCGACTACGACTATTTTTCCCTACATGAATCATTTTACTACCAGTATCTGCTTGTTGGTAATTATTTGTTAAAGCTACTGAATAAAATTCACCTTGAGTGTTATCACCAACAAGTACACAACTAGGATATTTCCATGTAATATTTGAACCCGTTTCGACTTGTGTCCAAGATATTTTTGAATTTTGACCAGAACATAAACCTCGTTTTGTTACAAAATTATAAACACCACCCTGACCTTGCTCATTACCACTATACCAATTTTGAACCGTTGAATATTTAATAGAAGCATTTTCTAATGCAATTAATTCAACGACAGCGGCATGCAATTGATTATTATCATATTGTGGAGCAGTACATCCCTCTAAATAACTAACTTGACTATTATCGTCTGCAATAATTAATGTACGTTCAAACTGACCTGAGTTTGCATCATTAATCCTAAAATAAGTTGAAAGTTCTAAGGGACAAATAACATTTTTTGGTATGTAACAAAAAGATCCATCTGTAAACACAGCTGAATTTAACGCTGAAAAATAATTGTCACCAATTGGAACTACACTACCTAAATAT
>Ga0213865_10000048_pt1:55000-66973 | contig 66973 bp, 71 predicted proteins | sample PICome_6_FD_160100 | JGI IMG/M metagenome (GOLD analysis project Ga0213865, IMG submission 160100) | Coastal seawater microbial communities near Pivers Island, North Carolina, United States - PICO282 | ecosystem: Environmental > Aquatic > Marine > Coastal | place: USA: North...
TCGAATTAAATGAAGCTCGTAAATCTTGCGCACCTGGTTACATCCGTATGAACGCATTTGATGCTAGTTACGGTGTAGAAAGTTGTGTTATGTCATTCATCGTAAGCCGTCCATCAAACGAACCTGGTTTCTTCTTAGATCGTACAGAAGGCGCTGGTCGTTTCATCACTTACAGCATTAAAAGCTACAGTGTTATGGGTGGTGCTGAAGGTTCTCGTTACTAATATTTTTTAAATATTTTTAACATGAATCAATGAAATCAAATAATAACTCTAAGAAATTAGAGTTATTATTTGATTTTATAAAAATTATTTTTTACTTTTTTTATATTTAAATTAATAAATTTTACTTGGAAATTTTCTAAAGAAAGCTTAGAAAATTTCCAATGTATAGTTATTAGTTATTTTTAAATAACTTTACCAAAAACCTAATGATACTGCTTTATCAATTGGTAAACATGCACCAATACCAAACCAAACTGCAAAAATAAAGCCAACAATAAATACTAAACTAGCAATCGGTCGACGGAATGGATTTTGGAATTTATTTACATTTTCAATAAATGGTACTGTGATTAAGCCAGCAGGTACAGCTGCCATAGCTAAAACCCCTAATAATTTATTTGGTAATACACGTAATAAATTAAATGTTGGGAAGAAATACCATTCAGGTAAAATTTCTAATGGTGTGTTAAATGGATCTGCTGGTTCACCCATTTGTGTAGGAGCCATTACACCTAAACCAATACAACATGCAAAAGTACCTAAAATACATACAGGGAAAACGTATAATAAGTCATTCGGCCATGCAGGTTCACCATAATAGTTGTGGCCCATACCTTTAGCAAGTTTTGCTCTTAATTTAGGATCTGTTAAATCTGGTTTTTTGATTACTGACATAAAAATTCCTTATCAAATATATGATTATTTCTTTTCTTTTTATTTTAAAGAGGTCCTGAAATACCTTGTTTACGGATCATTAAGAAATGTGTTAACATTAAAACTGCTGCCGCTAATGGTAATACAAATGTATGAGCACTATAGAAACGTGTTAATGTACTTTGACCTACACTTTCCCCACCACGTAATACTAATACTAATGGAGGACCTACAATAGGAACTGCAGCAGGAACACCTGTTACAATTTTACAAGCCCAGAATCCTACTTGATCCCATGGTAAAGAATAACCTGTTACACCAAATGAAACTGTTACAACTGCTAAAATAACACCTGTTACCCAAGTTAATTCACGTGGTTTTTTAAAACCACCAGTTAAATATACACGGAAAACGTGTAATACCATCATCATTACCATCATACTAGCTGACCAACGGTGAACTGATCTGATTAACCAACCGAAGTTAACACTTGTCATGATATATTCTACCGATGCAAAAGCGTCTACAACACTTGGACGGTAATAGAATGTCATAGCAAAACCTGTAGCTACTTGTACTAAGAAGCATGTGAAAACGATACCACCAAAGCAGTAAAAAATATTTACATGTGGTGGTACATATTTACTTGAAATATCATCCGCAATAGCTTGAACTTCTAAACGTTCTTCAAACCAATCGTAAATTTTACCCATAAAAATAGTTATAAAAATTAAAACACGGTTAAGCAATATTAGGGTAAAAATATAAGGCGAGAGTGGGATTCGAACCCACGGAATCCGTAAAGATTCATCTGATTTCAAATCAGACGCAATCGACCAACTCTGCCATCTCGCCAAAAGATTAGTCTTATAACTAATCTTAAATTTAAATTAACTTTCGTAAGTAGTAGTTCCACTAAATTTAATTGAAGCTGGGTTTGGATTCTTTCCAATTGAGAAATCACGACTACCTACAGAAGTTCGACCCGGATTTACTTTTTCTGGGAAGACACCATCTTTTGGATGTAAATATTGAACTTCACCACTTGGGAAAATACGATAAATTTTATAATCGTTAATTTTAAAAGTTCGTAACTGTGTACCTAAAGCTAAACATTGCTCTTTGCGTGCTAAGTACAATAAGTTTTCGCCATTGCGCATAATTGCAGCGCCACCTGTAGGCATTTCAAAAATCTGCTCTTTTTTACTTGTCCAAGTAATTGCATATTTTTCTTCAACTTCAGCTGCACGTAACCAGCCACCAGTACTTCCACCAAATGTAGGGAACGGTGTTTGTAAATTTAATGTCATACGTAAAACCTTATTAATATTTAACGTTCACTATATAATTTTAATAAAAAAATAAATTTTTTAACGTTAATTTACAAAATTTTCTAGCGGAGAATGGATTTGAACCATTGACCTTCGGGTTATGAGCCCAACGAGCTACCAGACTGCTCTACTCCGCGAGGTTACTACCATATATTATATTATGATAATTTTTATAGATTTAAACTATATATTTAGGTAAATTCTAAATTACATTTATTTATCTTTTTTATTAGTTTTAAATTATTACTTAAAAACGAAATAAGAAACTAAATGTTTTTAAATAATAATTTAAATAGTAAGTATAACTAATATCTATATTGCGGTTTATTAATTATTTAAATTTAAAAAGTTTAATTGAATTGCAAGAATTAAATATCCTAAAATTAGGATTCCTGTTAAATTATTAAGAAATTTTTCTGCAGAACTTGGAGACCCCAGAATATCAGTTTTTGTTGCAAAACTTGCAAGACCTGAATTTTGTGGTGCTCGAAGAAATACTAAAACAATTAACCCTAAACTTAAAAGTAACCAAATTATTTTTAGCATATTATTTTTACTTATAAGTTTTATAAATTTTTAAGAGATTATATTACTCTTCGATTTCAAAAATTTCATTAAAAACTTTTGATACTTTATCACCTGAATCAATTGATTCTAAAGGATCTTTTCTTAATCGATGACGTAAACATAATGTAATAATTGTCTGAATATCTTCAACAGTAACTTTTGTTCTACCAAGATAAGCAGCATAAGCTTTTGCAGCCCGGTTTGTAACAATATCACCACGTAAACCATCTACATCAAGACGACTACAAACTTCAGAGATTTTAATTCGTAAATCGTACTCTAACTCAACTGTTGGTAATAAATTTTGGGCAGCTACAATACGATCACGTAATTCTTGTTGTTGTGATTCATAATTTGCAAGCCAAACTTCTGGTGTTTGGTCAAATGATGTACGTTCTTCAACAACTTTTACACGTAATAATGGATCTTTTACTGTTCGAATTTCAGCATGCATCCCAAATCGATCTAATAATTGTGGACGTAATTCACCTTCTTCAGGATTTCCTGATCCAACTAATACAAAACGTGCTGGATGGCGAATTGAAATACCTTCACGTTCTACAGTATTCCAACCTGAAGCTGCAGAATCCAACAGAATATCTACTAAATGATCATCTAATAAATTAACTTCATCTACATAAAGTAAACCACGATTTGCTTTTGCTAATAAACCTGGTTCAAAAGCTTTTACACCTTCTGTTAAAGCTTTTTCAATATCAATTGTACCACATACACGATCTTCTGTTGCTCCTAATGGAAGATCTACCATCGGAATTTTAATAAATTCTGTTTCGATTTCTTCACCATTTTGGATGGCTAATTTTACTTCATTTCCCATTAAATCTAAATCTGATTTATGAGAATTGAATGGATCGTCTTTAACAATTTCAATTTCGGGTAATAAATCAGCAATTGCTCGGATTGTTGTTGACTTTCCTGTACCACGATCACCCATAATCATAACCCCGCCAATTTTTGGATCGATTACGTTTAACTGTAAAGCTAGTTTCATTTCTTCTTGGCCTACAATTGCTGTAAATGGGAAAACGGGAGTCGCAAATTTGTCTAAATCTTGTGTTACCATAAGTTTTAATTACATCTAAATTTTTAGAATTTTATAAAAGTCTCATGTTTTAATTTCGAATATAAAAGATTAATTTATATTCGAAATTAAAATTTTTTTATTTATTGATAAAGAGTTGTACCTAGACGAATTGCTAAAACGCTTGCCATTAAAGCAATTAATAATGCTGTATAAACTTGAGAATCATAAATCATGAGATACTCCTATAAGATATATGAATTATTAAACTTTGTTGATTCTAAGGAATTAAAAAATTTTTACAAAAGATTTCAATTACTATTTATTGTAATTAAAAATCTTAAAATCTTCGCAAAGGAAAATATTAAAAAGCTTAATAATATTTTTACCAGCTTGATTTTGTAACACCTGGTAGTAAACACTGATGTGCCATTTCTCTTAGAACGTGGCGTGAAATTCCAAAATCTCTATAATAGCCACGAGGACGGCCTGTTTTCCAACAACGATTTCGAATTCTATTTTTGGCACTATTACGTGGTAACTTTTGAATTTTTGAATGAATTTCTAGTTTTAACGTAAAGTCTTCTGTTGTTTTATACTGATTTAATAAAGTACTACGCTTTTCGGCGTATTTTTTATTTAATTTGATACGCTTTTTTTCGCGTTCAACCATACTTTTTTTTGCCATAAAATTAACCTAATTTTAATTAACGATAACAGAGATTTAAGATTCGAATTTTTTTATTCGAATCTTAATATTATTCTTCTAAACTTATTGTATAATCACAATCTAGATATAGCAATATATTTCAATGTAAGTTTTTAATTAAATTTTGAAACGTATGGTAAATCTTTATTTGGTAAAACAGTATATGTACTTAATAATTGACGGAACTCTTCACCGTCCATAGTTTCTACATCTAGTAATTTTTCTACAATTAAATCAATAATTACACGGTTATCAGATACAATTTCAATTGCTTTATCTTCACAATAACTAATAATTTTACAAACTTCTTCATCAATTCGGTCTGCAATATTTTCTGCATATTGTGAACCTGTATCCATATTACCACCTAAGAAAACTTGACCAGTATTTTCATCTTCTAAAGCTACAGGGCCAATATTAGACATACCGAATCTAGTTACCATCTGACGAGCTAGATTTGTTACTTGTTGTAAATCATTACTTGCACCTGTAGTAACTTCTGGATCACCGAAAACAACTTGTTCAGCAGCTCTTCCACCTAATGCTACAATAATTCGAGCTAATAATGCCGAACGTGATAATAAGCTTTGATCTTCATTTGGAGTAAACCATGTTAAACCTTTAGCACCACCACGTGGAGTTAATGTAATTTTTTCAACTTCATCATGTGATTTTAAAACAGTACCTGTTAAAGCATGACCAATTTCATGATATGCAATTAAACGTTTGTTTTTTGTATCTTCTAATGGTGTACCTGCAATACCACCAATAATTCTATCAGCAGCCTCATTTACTTCTTTTTTACTAATACTTGATTTTTTATAACGAGTTGCTAAAATTGCTGCCTCATTTAATAAATTTGCTAAATCAGCACCTGAAAACCCTGGAGTTCGGTTTGCCAATTGAACTAATGATACATCCTCATTTAATGGTTTATTTCGAGCATGAACTTTTAAAATACCTACTCGACCTAATCGATCTGGGAGATTAACTGTAACTTGACGATCAAATCGACCAGGTCGTAATAAAGCTGCATCTAGGATATCAACACGGTTTGTTGCACCAACAACGATTACACCTTTGTTTTCTTTAAAACCATCCATTTCTGTTAATAATTGGTTTAAAGTTTGTTCACGCTCATCGTTTCCGCCACCAACACCTGCACCACGCTCACGGCCAACAGCATCAATTTCATCAATAAATACAATACATGGGGCATTTTCTGATGCTTTTTTAAATAAATCTCTTACTCGAGCAGCACCAATACCAATAAACATTTCTACAAATTCAGAACCAGCAACACTAAAGAATGGTACATCTGCTTCATTAGCAATTGCTTTTGCTAATAATGTTTTACCTGTTCCCGGAGGGCCTACTAATAAAATTCCTTTTGGAATTTTTGCACCAACAATCGTATATTTTTCTGGTTCTTTTAAAAATGATACAATTTCTTCGAATTCAGCTTTTGCTTCATCAATACCTGCGATATCTTTAAATGTTACACCAGTATCAGGTCTTTTTTCGAATCTAGCTGTTGACTTACCTAATGTCATAGGTGATTGACCATTACCACCACCGAAATTTTCCGAATTTTGGAAGAAGTAAATTAAACCAGTAATAAATAAGATAGGTAAAAGAACATTACTTGCAATTGTAAAGAATACATTTTTTTGTTCTGCTGGATGTGCATCAAAATCAATATTATATTCTTTTAATTTTTGAATTAATTGTGATGCGCCTACAGGAATTTCTACACGAATTGTTTGTGGTCTATTCCCTAACTCAGGACTTGAGGCTTGAATAATTGCATTTCGACTATTGTCGTATAAATCAACTTGTTTCACCCATCCCATTTCTAAATATTCAAGAAAACGACCATACGTCATTCTTGAACTTACAATATTTTGATTAGTTTGAGCTTGATTTCTTATATTTTCGGGGCTTTCTAATGCCATAACATTGTTGTTGTTAATAGTAATACTACTTAGTAGTATACTTCCTATAATAATACTTTTCGAGATAGTTCGAGTCATTCGTCAGTTAATTTTTTTTAGTAATTTCAATTTTTACTAAATGTTAACAAATTTAAAAACTCAGAAACAACAGAACTTGAAAAATTAGGTTTAGAAATTTAATAGATTGTAATAATTAAAATTTTATTAATAAAAAAGGAATTATAATATATAAATATATATTAATAAGGTTTAAATCAAACCTAAAAAATTTTAAAGTAATTGAAGGATTTAAATATGGTAAATCGTGGTGAAAAAGTAAAAATTCTTAGAACAGAATCATATTGGTTTAATCAAGTTGGAACTGTTGTGGCTATTGATCAAAGTGGTATTCGTTACCCAGCTCTTGTTCGTTTCGAAAATGTTAACTATAGTGGTACAAACACGAATAATTTTGCTTTAGATGAATTAGAATCACTTGTAGAAGAAAAAACTGCTGATTAGTTGTTAACTGATATATATATATATATATGTATTGAAAAAATAGAGTTTTTACTCTATTTTTTATTATTATTTTTTTGTTTTATTACTATGTCTTCTTTTTAATTTATATATATCTATCTCAACTTTTATTCATTATTGACAAAGAAAATATAATTCAATACTATAAAATTAATAATTTACTATGTGATAACAATAGTAATAAATTAAGTTATCTTCAAATAAAAATTTAAAAATTTTATGCCTAAATTAAGAACCCGTAAAGCAGCAGCAAAACGGTATAAAAAAACAGGGGCGGGTAATTTCTTACGTCGCCATGCGTATAAAGGCCATCTTTTAAGAAAGAAATCAAATGCCCAAAAACGTAAACTATCACAAACTATTTGTGTTTGTGATTGTGACAGTAAACCTATTAAATTAATGTTACCTTATTAAATAAAATATTATGGTTAGAGTAAAACGAGGAAATGTTGCCCGAAAACGCCGTAAAAAGATTTTACAATTAGCAAAAGGCTATAGAGGTGCACATTCACGTCTATTTAGAGTAGCGAACCAACAGGTTATGAAAGCATTACGTTATTCTTATATTGGTCGTAAACAGAAAAAGCGTATTTTTAGAAAACTTTGGATTACAAGAATTAACGCAGCTTCGCGAGCAAATGGTTTAGCATACAGTAAATTAATTCATAATTTTAAAAAATCAAATATTGAATTAAATAGAAAAATGTTATCCCAGATTGCTATTTTAGATACATCGACATTTAATGAATTAATTAATGTTTCACGATAAATATCGATTGTATCAATTTTGATTAAAAATTTTACTAACACAAATCTTTATTAAATGTTAGTAAAATTATCATAGATGTTCAAAATCAAAGTATAAAAACTTTTTTATGGCTAGTGAGGAAGATTTAGATAAATTATTAGATCATTTACCATTTTTTTTAAACGAACATTTAACGTGTCATTCACAAAAAGAAAAATTAATTGAAATTGTAATTGATCTTGGTAGAAGACCAGAGGCGCGCTTTTTAACCGGTCCTGAATATCTATCACAGAAAATTATCTCGTGGCAAGATCTTGAATTTATTACAAAACGAATTAGTAAGTTTAGTAGTGAAAATAGAGCAGGAATCGACCGAACGCTTCATCGTATAAGTTGTATTCGAAATCGGCAATTTCTAATTACTGGATTAACTTGTCGAGTAGGACGAGCTATATTTGGTACAATTTCATTAGCTCGTGATTTATTAGAATCGGGTAAATCTATTTTAATTCTTGGGAAACCTGGAGTTGGAAAAACTACAATTATTAGAGAAATTGCAAGAGTTTTATCGGACGAAATGGAAAAACGAGTTATTATTGTTGATACATCGAATGAAATTGCTGGTGATAGTGATGTACCTCATCCTGGTATTGGACGAGCTAGACGTATGCAAGTAACTCAAACAGATTTTCAACATCAAGTGATGATCGAAGCAGTTGAAAATCATATGCCGCAAGTTATTATTATTGATGAAATTGGTACAGAATTAGAAGCCTTAGCTGCTAGAACTATTGCTGAAAAAGGTGTTCAATTAGTAGGTACTACACATGGTGTTTGTTTGGAAAATTTGATCAAAAACCCTCCGTTAACAGATTTAATTGGTGGAATTCAATATGTTACATTAAGCGATGATGAAGCTAAAAGACGCGGTACACAAAAAAGCATTTTAGAAAGAAAAGCCTACCCTGCATTTCAAATTGCTATTGAAATTAATGATCAAAATAGTTGGACTATTCATGAGAATGTTCAAGAATCGATTGATCATTTATTAAGAGGGACTTTTGCCATTACACAAATTCGAAAAATTTCTAAAAATAAAATTCCGAGCCTAAAATACAAAAATTTGTATGCTCCTACATTATTTAAATCAGCGTTAGCACAACCTGGGATAGAATTAAGAAGAAATAGTTGGAATATTGTAAATAATGAAAGTGAAATTTACAAATCAAACTTGGAATCAAAAAATTTAGTAATTTACCTGTATTCGTTATCTTATAATTTAGTTCGAGAAGTTTTAACTAAATTAGGAATTAATTTAGTTTTAACCCGCGATATAAAAAAAGCAAACATAATAATTGGTTTAAAAAAGTCAATTCAAAAAAATTCTAAATTAAAAAATTTAGCAGAACAACGTAATATTCTTATTTATGCTGTAAATCGTAGTAGTACATACCAAATTGCAAAATTATTACAATTTATTGTATTTTAAAAGAATTTTATAGTATAATACAAAGTGTGTGGCTTGTTTCATTATATTTAACTTAAGGATAGTCTTATGGCAACTGTTTTAGAGCGTTTACAAACTATTGTTAGTAATCAATTAGGGATTCCTAAAGAGGAAGTAATTCCTGCAGCGAACTTTACAACTGAATTAGGTGCTGATTCTTTAGATGTAGTAGAATTAGTAATGTCTTTTGAAGAAGAGTTTGAAATTGAAATTGGTGATGAAGATGCTGGTGGAATTGCAACTGTACAAAATGCTTTAGACTTTATTCTTAGCAAACTTCCAGACGAAGAATAATAAAAATATAGTATAACTTATTAAAGATTTAATAAGTTATACTATATTAAATTTATTTAATAGTTTTCTTTTTAACTAAAACTTGCTTTTTAGATAAAATTTTTTGTATAATCACTTTTGTCTTCATCTAGTTTGTAGATAAAGGATTTTTAGTCTTTGATTTGGTAGTTTCAATTACGGGATATAGCTCAGTTTGGTAGAGTACCTGGTTTGGGACCAGGGTGTCGTAGGTTCAAATCCTACTATCCCGATGAAACCAACCAACAGAGATATAATTTTTATTTCTTTCGGGAAGATATGAATTTTAAAAATTCATAAGTTATCATACAATCTTTATGGTTTCTTTTGATAAAAGAAAACTTAACATCTTTATTTTGTTAAGTCTGTAACAATTATTAAAACTGAAATTATATTTACGAATTAAATTAGTTTATGACGTTAGAGCGTAAATTATTAGACTTAAAACTTGCTAGTATTCAAAAGCTTAGTTCTATTTATGAAGCAATAGCAACTCAGTTTTTCAACTATCCTGATAATCCTGGTATGCAGTTAGTAAATCCAGCTTCAGAAGAGCGTCGTTCAATTGCTTCTTATGTTGCGCAATTACCGCTACATCCAAGAGGAGTTCCACCAATTCCTCAACCAAAAACCCTGCTCGAAGCTTTTATAGGTAATCTTCCACATGCTAATACTATAGAAAAAGTTTTTTATGAGCATAAATCAGATGGTTACTATAATTTTTATGTGGAAAATTATAGGAACATGTTCTTTCTCCCTGATTGGCTTTCACAATGGATGCAACTTAATCTTGATCTGTCTGTAGATATAACATATTTAGAATTAGCTCGAGAAGCAGTTTTCCTTGGACTATTATTCTTCTTGGCTGTTTTACACCTACGGATTCAATTATATTGGTTTTTGACTATAAATCCATATACACGCCCATGGGTTTATTTTATTTCTCTTACTGACTGGATCTTTGATGTAGTTGCTGGTTTTTCACCTGTTGTTTTAGGGTTAGATTTATCTAGTGCTATTATTTCAGGTTTTGTGGGAAAAGTTGCAGATAATTTGAATCATCTTGTTTTCACTATGCCATTTTTACCAAGTGAAGGGCAACCAGGAAAATTACTCATTGATGGTCAATTAAAAGACGTTATTTTATTCCGTTATTTACCTTCATTATGGTATAGTCATCCAATTCCAGAAGATTTACGTGAATACTGGTATACTGAACGCCCAGAAATTCTTAAATTTATGCAAAAAAATTATAAGCAGTTAGATATAGAATTTCTACCAACTCGTGTATTAAAAGAAATGTATGAAAAACAACATGACACTACTAGTCTTAATAGCACGGTAGAAACTGTAAAAAATATTTCTACAAATATCGTTTCTGAGAGTAGTAATTATATTACTGATATTAATCAATTTGTGAATCAGAAACAATTTATGTTTTTGCATTTTATTGAAAATTCAACAGATAAATGGATTTTTTAAGAATTTTAACTTTTATTACTTTAATAAAAATAAAGTAATAAAAGTATATTTTTTTATTTTTATTAAAAAAATCAATTAACCTATTTTTTGCTTTTTTTAATTCCTTTCCTGTTATAGGATAAAATAATAATCAGACACACGAACAGATTTTTTACAAAATCTAACAAATAAAAATTTAAGGAAATTTTAAGAGAGTTTGATCCTGGCTCAGGATGAACGCTGGCGGTATGCCTAATACATGCAAGTCGTACGAAAGTTTTTAACTTTAGTGGCGGACGGGTGAGTAACGCGTGAGAATTTACCTTTAGGAGGGGGATAACAACTGGAAACGGTTGCTAATACCCCATATGCTTTCGAGTGAAATAGATTTATCTGCCTGAAGAGAAGCTCGCGTCTGATTAGCTTGTTGGTGGGGTAAAGGCCTACCAAGGCGACGATCAGTATCTGGTTTGAGAGGATGATCAGACACACTGGAACTGAGACACGGTCCAGACTCCTACGGGAGGCAGCAGTAGGGAATTTTCCGCAATGGGCGAAAGCCTGACGGAGCAATACCGCGTGAGGGAAGACTGCCTATGGGTTGTAAACCTCTTTTTTCAGGGAGGAATTTTGACGTGTACCTGAAGAATAAGCATCGGCTAACTCCGTGCCAGCAGCCGCGGTAAGACGGAGGATGCAAGTGTTATCCGGAATCACTGGGCGTAAAGCGTCTGTAGGTGGTTAAACAAGTCAACTGTTAAATCTTGAAGCTCAACTTCAAAATCGCAGTCGAAACTGTTTGGCTAGAGTATAGTAGGGGTAAAGGGAATTTCCAGTGGAGCGGTGAAATGCGTAGATATTGGAAAGAACACCGATGGCGAAGGCACTTTACTGGGCTATTACTGACACTCAGAGACGAAAGCTAGGGTAGCAAATGGGATTAG
>Ga0213865_10000049_pt1 | contig 66466 bp, 57 predicted proteins | sample PICome_6_FD_160100 | JGI IMG/M metagenome (GOLD analysis project Ga0213865, IMG submission 160100) | Coastal seawater microbial communities near Pivers Island, North Carolina, United States - PICO282 | ecosystem: Environmental > Aquatic > Marine > Coastal | place: USA: North Carolina...
ATCGCCATCAGTATCTCGCCATTGAGTAGGTTCATGGATAAACGCATCACCTAGATTAGACCAGCCATCGCCATCAGTATCTGGACAGCCCCAGCGATCTCCACCTGAACTTGGCCCCACCGAAGTTCCTGGATGGGCAGGACAAACGTCAGCAGTCGTACCTGATGGATTGTCACCTCGACCATCCCCATCGGAGTCATGCCATTGAGTAGGATCCTCAGGCCATGCGTCTGCCATTCCTCCTGGACTTGCTAGCCAATAGGATGTAGGATTCGACCAACCGTCTTCATCTGTATCTGGACAGCCCCATCGATCGAATGTCGAAAGTCCTGAGGTTGTTCTGCAGCCATCTCCACGGAAGGCTAAACGCCATGCTTGTCCATCGAACCATTCCAGATTGTCTCCAAATCCATCCCCATCTGTATCATACCATTGAGATGGATCATTTGGGAATGCATCTGCAAATCCTTCAGGATGAGGTATCCAATCATCAGTCGGGTCGGAGTATCCATCTGAATCAACATCTCTGCAACCAAGACGGTCGAATCGTGATATCCAGCCGCTTTCAACCTCTTCAGCATCTGAATTCATACAGACATCTCCTTCAAATCCACTCAGATTATCGCCAAAACCATCACCGTCTGTATCACGATATTGGCTTGGAATCATAGGGAAATCATCGATTTGCGTGGCTCCATAGGTTTGGTTATCGCCCCAACCATCGAAATCAGTATCGCGGAATTGCGTAGGATTATCAGGGAAATCATCGATAAGGTTCGCCCCAATCGTTTGATTGTCTCCATAGCCATCGAAATCGCGATCTCGCCACTGCGTTGGCTCAGCAGGGAATGCATCTGCACCTTCGCTCGTGGTCCAATTTTCACTAGGGTCAGACCAAGCATCACCGTCTGCATCAGGACAGCCATATCTGTCTGCATAAGAAAGTCCGACAACAAATGGGCAAGCATCGGGTTGTTCGGCCAAAGGCAACCATTCTCCAATACCCCATGCGATATGAGTTTCGTTCCACATAGGATCATCCCAATTGTCTCCGAAACCATCTCCATCGGTGTCTCTCCATTGAGAGGATTCGTACGGGAAAGAATCTGCTGAACCATCAGGGTGTGCATACCAAGGCTCGAGCCCGTCTAGGCCGCCAGGATCTGCATCAGAATATCCATCACCATCAGAATCGATGCAACCAAAACGATCACTTGTAGAATAGCCACGATTGTCAGGGCAGTGATCTGGTTGATTGCCAAGAATATTGTCTCCATAGCCATCAAAATCTCGGTCTCTCCATTGAGTTCCATCATTTTCGAAAGCATCTGCTCCGTTTTGAACATCCCATCCCGAATCTGTGTCGGACCAACCATCGCTATCACTGTCGATACATCCTTTTCGATCATTTGTCGATGAGCCAACAATCAAGTCACAATCATCTTCAGCATCAACAAAACCATCCTCATCAGTGTCTCGAGCGGTTTTATCGATGGACGCAAGAAGTGTGTAATCGAGACCATCATTGCACCAGGAGTTTTTCGCCTTAATTTTCACGTAGACATTTCCTGCTTGCGGCATTGTTTTTGAGAGCGTTCCCGAGGGATTGTTGTCATCTTTTGCCATACTTGCAACTTGAGAACCCGTTTCATCATGCATGGAATAGTCCGCTTCCCATCCGTCGCCGGGACACCACCATGCGGCATTGTTCATAGAACCTGAGAAAGCGATACTCACGATGTCACCTTGGTATGCATAAATTCGCCACCAATCCGTTCCGTCATTTGTGGAACAACCATCTGGATCGCAAACATAACCATTCGATGAAACACCATCGGTTAGGAGATTTGAGGATTGCTGGGTATCGTCAGCGTTCACTGCAGGAAGCATCGAAACCAACAGCAGGGCGAAGAGGCCGACCCCTATGCAACGCCCGAGCATGTTACGCCAAGTTCGAATTCGGTTATGAATAAAGCGACGACTAGTTAAATCGGCCTAATGTATCTCTTAGAGCCGATTCAAGGTCCGAATGTTCAAATTCGTACCCTGATTCTATCAATCGCTTTGGATGGACTTTCTGCCCATCCAAAATCAATCCTTTGCCCATTTTTCCAAATAGGAGTTTCATCATGAATCCAGGAATTGGAGCGAAGGCTGGTCTCTTCAAAACACGACCTAATGTTTTTGCATAAACTTTCTGAGTGACCGGATTTGGTGCTGTCAAATTGTAGACACCTTCAGAATCATCTTGGTTCATCAAATGATGAATAGAATAGATCTGGTCGTCGAAGGAAATCCATGATTGCCATTGGCGACCTCCACCTACTGGCCCCATCCCACCCATCTTTGCGGGAAGGAGTAATTTTTGGAGCATACCTCCAGCAGCTGTGGTGACAAGGCCTGTTCGTAAGATAACTGTCCGGATACCTGCAGAACGTGCAGGCTCCGTGGATTGTTCCCATTGCTGACAGGTTTCAGCCAAGAATCCTGAACCAACAGAGCTTGTTTCATCTAAATCCTCATCACCCCTGTTATCGTAGTAACCGATAGCAGATGCGCTCATGAAAACAGAAGGAGGTGATGATAGACCAGCAATATTCTCAGCAAGATTCTTTGTTGGAATTGTTCGACTGTTTACGATAAGTTGTTTTCGTTTTTTGCTCCAACGTTTATCGCCTATTCCAGCTCCTGCTAAGTGAATGATGACATCGAAGTTCTCCATGGAACCTTCGAGAACTTGTCCAGTTTGGTCGTCCCATCGTACAACCTTATCTTTGTCTGAATCAGGATGGAGAGCTGTCGTTTTACGCAATAATCGATGCACATCATGCCCATCAGTTTCTAAAAATGCTGAGAGTTGAGTTCCGATTAATCCAGTCGAGCCGCTTATGAGGATTCTCTTTCGGGGCATATCTTTGAACCTAGCTTGTCGATTCATGTCAGCATTTATTCTCCGTGTTCGATGCTTGAACATCTGCCTAAGACGGGGCATGACCATGATCGGAGCACCTATTCTGCTGAAAAAATGAAACGGTAACTTCCAATCAACGTGGTCATGAATCGTCATTTCGTTATCACTGACAGCAAGAAATTTGTGAGCATGATCCCAACGTCCAAACGGTCCTTTGACCATATTGTCGCAGAATTGCTCTCCTTCGATGTAACTGTGGTGTTCGGCAACCCAGCGCTGTGGAATCGGCCCGATTGAGATTTTGAATGATGTTTTAGCACCGTTTTGAATTCCGCCTACTTCGATTGGCCGAATGCCTTCCCATCCTGGCATGATGCGGCGGATCGCACCTGGGCGAGCGTGCCACGCCCAAACGTCTTCTCTCGAAAATGGAAAATTGGCGGAGTGTTCAAAAATTGGCAATCGTATCAACTCTGTTAAGAATCAGCGTACTTTCGTATATAATCCTCAGTTTTGAACTTACGTTGAGTGGATGCTGAAGTCATGTAACGGATTTTTCCAAAAACGGCTCTTTCAAACCATCCACGGTCGAATCGACCGAATATCCAGAAGATTCCTGTGTAAGAGTTTGGATCTCTCCCGTCGAGCGCCCATCTGTCATTCAGTCGAATCAACCATTCGCATGCAGTCTTTGGATCAGAGGACCATTCTAGCACTTTCTTACCCCATAGCATTCTCAGATAATTGTGAATGAATCCTTCAGTTCGAAGTTGCATTTGAGCTGCATTCCAGAGAGGGTCATGTGTCTGTGCATTCTCGAGTTCTTCGAAGGTGTACAGATACGGCCGTTCGTCTTCTGAGTGTTCGTTCAGTGTTTGTTTGGCCCAATCAGGTAGGGTTTCATATTTGGCGTGATTAGGGGTTTGATGACAATAAATGAAACCTAATTCTCTCCATGTGATGACCTGGTCAAGGAATGCTTCTGCTCCTTCGTTCGCCCCCCACCAGCCTTCTCGGCGTCCATTGTGAGGAGGGGTGACTTTCATCGGATTCCACTTTTGATGTTTCAATACTGCATCCACTATTTCGAATGAAGAGATGTGTCCAAAATGCAACCAAGGGGACAGCCCACTGCTCCCGTGACGTTCTGGATGGTTTCTATCGACGTGGTAATGATCCAGACGTAGTTCGATGAATTTACTTAATTCTGTTCGAGCCTTTACAGAGCCACCTGTCATTGAATCAATCGGAGAAACTTCGTGGTCAATGTCGAGATACGATAGGGCATCTCTTCCTTCTCGTGATGCTTCAGCAACTCTCCAGATAAATTCGTAAGGTGTGATTGGAACTTCTGCTTTTGCAAATATTTCTTCTGCAATAGCTTTGCCATCTGGCAAATCATTCAGTGCTTTTAGAGGCTCTGCCATTGGAGGTCTGGCCAAGAAACCGAGAATATTTTTGTGAAGGTATCTTCGGAATGAGTACGCTGTTGTGAAGGAGCGTTGAGGAGTTCGTAAAGGAATGATGCCATTGCTGTCAACTGCAATCACACAACACTCCCCTGTTTCCATGGCTCTGTTTGCAACATCTCGGGGCATGTAAGTAGGATAGTCATCGATCACCATCGCAACTGCTCCTTTGGAAAAAGCACGCAAAAGTCCGGCAGCTTGTCCATGCTTTGTCTCAACATAAGGGATGTATGTGAGAGGGGCAGACTCGAATAATTTTCGATTGTCAATCATTCCTTGTAGAACGAAGGTATGGATTCTATCGTTAGCCCATCTGTGACCAAGTGCAAGAGATTCGACTACGATTAGCGGTACGTTAGCCTCATTTGCTAAATCGATTGCATGATCGAGTCCATAGTTCCAACGAGAACGACGTGCACTTGTCATCCAATAGACAACGTGAGAGCCTTCTGGGTTGAGAGGAATTGAATTCGCTACAATCCGTTCAACGTCTATCATGCATCCACCTCCTTGGTTAGTGAGGTTCTTGCATCGCTAAATACGACATGATAAGGTCGTTGAGATTCTTCAGAAAGGTCGACTATAGGGAGTTTTTGACCAGAAACTGCAACTTCTGCGAAGGATCGAAGAGTTGGAGAAATCCATTCAAGTTGTGAAAAGATATCTTTGGATACGTATTTCGCTTGTTGAATTTCTTCTTCTTGGATTAACAAGTTTCCGCTTTCGACTGAAACTGAGTAACATAGGAACAAACCGACGTTTTCAGAGGTTTTCGTTGAGCGAAATCCAATGAATCCTTCGACAATACCGTCCAAACCTGTCTCCTCTTTGAGTTCTCTTAGGACTGCGTTTTCAATGGATTCATTTTGGTCGACGTACCCCTTTGGAAGTCCCCAACGTCCCTTGTAGGGTCCTCGGGCTTCTTGGACGAGAAGGACGTGATTGTCTCGGACTACAGCAGCAGCCACTCCAACGTCAAATCCCATCCGAATCACATAAGAAGGTAGAACACACAGTATATGAAGAACCGTTTATTGAAAACCCACAACCCTAACTTGGTTGAGAACAGTCCTTTATACCTGAAACGCCATTCTTAGGTTTATGTCCAACAATGAAATTGAACAATACACGGCAGTTCCAGCAGATGCTAAACTTCCGACAAAATACGGCGACTTCAGAATTCGCTCTTACATAGATCCGAGAGACGGTTCCGAACACGCAGCAATTTATCTCGGAAATATGGACAGCCAAGAACCACCTCTTGTCCGCGTGCACTCAGAATGCCTGACTGGCGATGCTCTTGGAAGCCTTCGTTGTGACTGCGGCCCCCAACTACAGAGAGCATTGAAAACGATCCAAGAAGAAGGAAGAGGCATTGTCCTCTATCTTCGCCAGGAAGGAAGAGGCATCGGCTTGTTTGCAAAGATGCAAGCTTACAATCTCCAAGACAGAGGACTTGACACCCTCGATGCGAATCTTGCGTTGAACCTACCCGCAGATGGGAGAGACTACACAATCGCAGCAAGTATACTCAAGGACATTGGGTTCGGTACGATCCGTCTCATGACCAACAATCCTGACAAGGTTGCTCAATTAGAACAGCATGATATTACGGTTCTTCAAAGGGTCGAACATAAAGCTGGTATTTGCAGCGAAAACAAAGGATATCTTCGAACTAAAGCACGAAGAATGGGGCACATTCTCTCAATAGTGGAGTGATACATATGGCGGAAGTTATTTTGACAGCGGACAGAGTCACACAACATGAGGCAAAGAAAGTGAGCAAAGATTTAATCGGGGAAATCGCCCCAGAATTCCTATTGATGGACGATGAGGGCAATGAATTCGATAGTAGAAGTCTCAACGGTGAATGGAGAATTCTTTTCTTCTACGCCAAGGATGGATCGCCAACTTGCAAGCGTGGCTGCCTGACATTCAAAGAACAACACGATTTGTTCGCATCAGCCGGCTGTAAGGTAGTCGGAATTGGAGAAGGTACAGTCGACTCTCACTCGAAATTCAAGAAAGGTTTGGGAGGATTACCTTTCCCACTTCTATCGGACCAGGACAGGGCTGTAGCAAATCAGTTCCTTGTACCAGTCCATCTTGGAATGTTTCCTGCAAAGTCAAGTTTCTTGATAGGACCCGACAATCGTATTCGACATGTCTACGATTGGCTCTTCCGTCCTCGCCGACACGTTGCTCGAATTCTCAAGCACCTCTCTCCTGTTACTGGAGGAGATTCTTGATGTGGGAACAACTTCTCAACGAAGCTGGGCTCACTGAGCGCGAAGTCCGTTCGATCATGGTTCTTGGTAACAACCCAAACATGAGAGCGAGCGAGTTGGCAAAGGAATTGCAGACAACACGCTTGGATGCCTACAACAGCCTTTCAAGATTGCAAGAAATGGGCATCGTTACAGCAACTGCTGACAGACCAATGCTGTTCTCAAGCCTACGCGTCGATGAAGCACTTCAGCACATTATCGAAATGCGTCGAAGACAACTTGATAATCTGCAAGAGGGTTTTGATGAAGTCGCCAAAGGCATTACGGAAAATAATGCTTCATACGAGGCAAATCGTCGCCAAAGAGACGAGCCTAGATTCGCCGTATTAAAAGAACGAAGTCACATCTACAAGCGTCTGGAAAAGATGGCCGATGAAGCAGAAGAACGACTTGTCCTTCTTCTCGGCCGCTACGGAATCCTGCACTTGTGTCGAAGCGAAGCACTTGAATCGATCAACACTGCAGCGCAAAAAGGAGTTGTCGTTCAGGTGATCGCTCAACTTGATCGACGAACAACCAGGTTCTTTGACAAACTCCATGACTCGATTGAAATTAAGCACTCAGATGATCTGGATTCACAAGGATTCCTCCAAGACTGTACACATGTTGTTCAATTTTTGAACATTGAAGAAAATCCTGTTGGTCGCGGAAAGGAAGACGCTGCACTCGTTATCGAAAGCCAACCGTTCGCAAAGGCACAAGAAAATCTCATCGATACCATTTGGGAAGATGCTGTACAATTCGCAACTGCGGAAGCACGATTTTCTAAAGGCCGAATTCACGACCCTCTTCGATTAACAATCGGAGAAGGTTCCTTCCTTGATTCTCTCGTAGGAGCCCTTGGAGTAAACGATCTTCCAGAACATGACACTCCCTTTGACCCTGAGGCATTCATGGCTGCTGGAAAAGAAGTCAACCAAGCACGTAAGGAACTAACAAAAGGACGTCTTTCAAACCTGAAGATTCTCGGTATAGACCTTTCACGAATGCTTCGACAAGTTGGAAACAGAGTAGGACACGAGCTTGCGTTCTCTCTCCGTTCCATTGAAAATCATGTTGAATTCCTTGATGAAATGATGGATTGGTGGGAATTTGCAGGGCTTGGTCGTCTCGAATACGGCATTGACCCAGTGTTCCACGTTCAAGTCGGACTCGACCATCCGCCAAGCGATGATCCCGACGTCTTACCTATGTGGGAACTCGATGACGGAATCATCGAAGGCGCACTTATGACTCGTTTTCCACGTGATGGGCAAGTTACAGTTCGTCGCTTCGATGGGACCGGAGAATCTGATGACTTGTGGCGCTACCACATCATCATGAACAACGAAGAACAACCTGCAGAATCTACAGCGTGATTACTTTGAATGTCAACGCAGTCACATGTGTTGTCATCTTCGCATACATCACACTTGCCTGGCTTCGAACCGTATCAAGTGGCAAAGTAAGCATCATGGATGTCTTGTGGGGTCTTGGTTTTGTCATAATCGCATGGTCTCGGGCAATCCAATTAGGCTCCTTTAACGCAGTTACCATACTGACCTTGTCCGCTGTGAGCGTATGGGGATTGCGCTTAGCAATCGTGCTTCACCAACGTACAAAGAATCGAGGAGAAGACCCACGATATGTTCGCATGATGAAATCTGCAGGAAAGAATTGGTGGTGGATCAGTTTCCTACAGGTGTTCCTTTTACAGGGAATTTTACTGGTTCTCGTTGCGCTTCCAATCCTATCGCTGATATCTGAAGCCAACATCGACAGTTCATTAACGACGAATCAAATCATCGGAACGGCTTTACTTTTTGCAACATATTGCATCGGGATGATCATCGAGCATAGAGGTGATATTGAGCTTCGGGAGTTCAAAAAGAACAGTGGCTCTGGACAACTCAAAACCGACGGGATTTTCTCGATTACTCGACATCCAAACCATCTTGGTGAAGCCATCATATGGTGGTCTATTGGTGGGTTTGCTGTCGTCGTTGGAGGCATTGGTTCATCTTGGGCATTGATTGGACCATTGATTCTAACTCTTCTGTTGAGATATGTCAGCGGAGTTGCAATGTCTGAAGTGGATTTGAAAGACAGAGAAGGCTATCAAGAATGGGTTGAATCAACGCCCGCAATGTTCGCAAATCCAATCAAAGTTCTTTTGAAGAAAAACGCCGATTGATAAACTAAAGGGGGATTTTCTAACTATGCGACTCGTCACCTTTGCCCGTTTTATCCGCATGATCACTAAAAAAGGGCCTGCTGATTTGGACAAAATCCAGAACATGGGGTTGCTGGCAGTAAAACTCACTCAAATCTTTGCTCTTCGCCCCGACCTTCTTTCAGAAGAAAAGTGCAAACAACTCCAGTCGTTGTATCAACGCGCAAATTCAATCCCGCGCGAGGATTCCATGAAACTGATCCAGGACCGAGCACCGGAAGGATTCCTTGATGCATTCTCCTCTTTTGATGAAGAACCATTTGCAGCTGCCAGTATTGGACAAGTTCACAAAGGAGTCCTGAAAGATGGCACCAATGTTGTGGTCAAAATTATCAAGGCAGACTTTGAGAAATCCTTCCGTAAAGATGTCATAAGAATGAAGCGATGGCTCCGAATTGGCCTTTTCTTGAATCCACGATTGAGAAAGGTGGGCAATCCAGTCGGTCTTCTTCAACACGTTGAGGATTACACATTGAAAGAACTTGATCTGAGAAACGAAATCGAGGGGGCAGAACTTCTCCAACAAAAAGCGAAGGAAGTTGAACACCAATTCCCAATGCCGCTCCTCGCTTTTCCTCGTGTTTGGCCTGAACTTTCGAACCAACATATCCTTGTTATGGAACACATCGAAGCTCCAACTCTTGAAGATCGGCTTGCTGAAGGGACCATGTCATGGGATAATCTCCTTCAACTGTTTAGAATTCATGGAGCATTCATGTTTGGAATTGGCACATTCCACGGAGATCTTCATCCAGGCAATGCCATGGTTGATGATAACGGAAAATTCACATTCATCGATACAGGCGCAATATCTCATGCTCCAGACAAGGTTCGCTCTGCCTTGTTTGGCTTCTTTTTCCACCTTGCCAAAGGTGAACTCGACCAATCTTTCGAAGCGATGTTATTGATGGCCGATACCCCTCCAAGTGGTGCAGCCAAAGAAAAATATATGGCGAGTATGCATGAAATTTACACTGGATTTATTGGAAAGACTGTCAGTGAGGTTTCACTCACACAGCAGATGATGAAAACAGTTCGATGTGCTGTTTTAGCTGGATGTCGATTCGGAGAAGAAGCATTCCCAATTATTCGTTCGTTGATGTATATGGATGGGATGGTGCTTCGAGGCCAACCTAACGTCGATCTCATCACATCAATGGGGCCCTATCTTGACGAATTTGCATCCATCGTAGAATTGCCTTATTCAGAACAATCTAATACGCCTCAAACAAATGCGAACTCTGCTTTCTGGGATGGGAATCTAAAGCCTACGGATTAAGTGGAGCGAAACGCCGCTTTATAAGCCGAATCCCTCTAGTCAAAATATGGCTAATAACAACTCTCAACACATCGTAATCGTCGGCGCTGGACCTGGCGGTCTTGCTGCGTCTCTTCTTCTCGCCAAGGCAGGCGTTCGTGTAACTGTCGTCGAGCGAGACGCTCGTGTTGGAGGCCGTACCAAGGTCATCGAAAGAGATGGTTACAAATTCGATCTCGGCCCTACATTTTTCCATTATACAGAAGTCATCGAAGAGATTTTCAAAGCCATAGGTCGAGATGCTCACGAGGAACTAAAATTGAACCAACTTGATCTCAATTACAGGCTCATCTTCGGACAAGGAGGTGTTCTAGACTGCACAAGCGATCTCGATGTTATGAAAGATCGAATCGAGGCACTGTCTGGAGAAAAGGACGCAAATGCATTTGTTCAATACGTCGAAGATAACCGAAACAAACTCAACAAGGCAAAAGCTTGCTTACAAGAACCATGGAACGGTATTACTGACCTCGTCTCAAAAAGAGCTATGCGAGCAGCAACTGTGCTACGCCCAACCCGTTCGGTTGCAAATGACTTGATGCGTCTGTTTGATGACGACCGATTGATGCTTGCCATGTCATTTCAAACCAAATATCTCGGTATGTCTCCCTTCAACTGCCCAAGTTTGTTCACAATTCTAGCCTTCCTTGAATACGAATACGGGATTTTCCATCCAATGGGTGGCCTTGGATCGGTTCCAGTACGGATGGCTGAAATTGCAGAAGAGATGGGTGTTGAATTCCGTCTTAGCGAACCTGTTGAAGAAGTGATTATGGAAGGTAAAACCGCTGTCGGCGTTCGTACCTCCAAGGGCGTTCTCATGGCAGATAGAGTAATCGTAAACGCAGATTTCGCCAACGCTATGACAAGCATCGTTCCAAACAAATCTCGAAAGCGATGGACAGACAAGAAACTTGAATCAAAGAAATATTCCTGTTCAACATACATGCTTTATCTCGGCGTTGACAGAACATACGACGTGCCTCATCACCAAATCTACGCATCCAAAAACTACGTAGAAAACTTGGAAGACATTGAAAAGCATCACAGAATTTCTTGGGATGACCCTTCTGTTTACGTTCAAAATGCATGTGCAACAGATCCAGACATGGCTCCTGAAGGTTGTTCGACCGTGTATGTTCTCGTCCCTGTATCTCACCAAACTGAAAACATCGATTGGTCAGTAGAAGCTCCAAAATTCAGAGAGCGAATTCTTGATCAAATTGAGAACAAACTCGGATATGAGAATATCCGTGATCACATTGTAACTGAGATGTCAATGACACCAGATAACTGGGGTGACCACTGCTATCGAGGCGCAGTCTTCAATCTCGCTCATGGACTTGACCAAATGCTCTGGCGAAGACCTCGAAATCGATTTGAAGATGTAAAGAACATGTATCTTGTTGGTGGAGGGACGCACCCTGGGTCTGGACTTCCGGTTATCTTCGAAAGCGCCCGCATTAGCAGCAAACTTGTGCTCGATGACCTAGGTATCGATCCTGACTGGAATGGAGTCGAAACTTGGTTCGAAGGAATTCGACGTTCCCCGCGCGGACGCAAGGCCGTAAAACGACGAACGACGAAGAAAGAAAGCGTAACGGCCACTAAGGCCTGAGGGATTTGCGTTGAGGATTATTGGCGCCCTAGTAGCATTGCTCATGTTGTCAGGATGCATCAATCCAGTTGCAGAAGAAGGAAGAGTGTTCACGCTTCAGACGCTTGATAGAGCGGAAGATTCTGGCCCAACTTATTCATTGAAAGACAACTTATCACAAGGACCAGTCCTCATTTTGTTCATCGGTGTTGGTTGTATTGGATGTAAGGAATGGACAGATGAACTTCGACTAACTCATCAGGAATGGATGGAAATGGAACCTCCTCTCCAACTCGTTTCTATTGAACGATATCCTTCATTTGAATCACATGAGGATGTTGCCCTAGAATTTGGAACACCCGATAGCAACCACTACACTCCTTGGCCAATCACATTGCCAACTGATGAGGATCCTATCCGAAAATACGAAGATGAAACAAAACTCAGTCCGACAGTTTTCGAATATTACGGTATGCCTGGAACTCCAACACTTATGCTCATCGATGAAGATGGAGTAACTCAATGGAAAAGTTCAACATATTATCCCGACCAAGAAACCATCTCAGAAATTGAAACAGAATACAAGGATTTGATTGAATGACGGATATACTTCTACTCTCAGCTCTCGTGTTAGCCTCTATGTGGGTCGGTCCTTTCTGGCTGCTTATGATGATTCAACCATACGAAGAACGAACTCAAAAGTGGATGAGTGGACCGTGGTTTGTCCTCGGACCACTTATCTCTTATCTGGTTATTTTATCTATGAATTTAGGAGCGTTGGCTGACATGATAGGAGATGGAACCCTCAGTGGATTCGTTGAAGCATTAGCAGACATTCTTGGGACCGAAGATGGTGCAGTCCTTGCTTGGACACACTTCGTCATCGGGGATATTATCACAACTCGGTGGATTTGGAAACGAAGCATTGAGACAGAAATAAACAAAACTGTGACGCAGACGGCGATATTGTTCGGAGTCATGTTGATGCCTGTGGGCCTTGCGATTCACTTCGTATCGATGCACTTGAAGAAGGAAAATAACACGCATTCATAACCAAAAACAGTGGAGGAACAAGTATGCAAACCGAAATCACTGTAGAAGAAGCTTTTCTTCAATGCGAAGAAATCTGTAGAAAAGCGTCTTCAACATTCTTTGCGAGTTTCTCAGCACTTCCTATGAAGAAACGAAAAGCAGTCCATGCAGTCTATGCCTTATGCCGATATCTTGACGATATTGCTGACGGAGATACTCGTCCAAATGTTGACGAAACTGATACACTGAATCAACTCGTACTTGAACGAGATAAGTTGTTGCGATCTATTCATCAATCTCAACCAAACAACACAGAAGAAGAACACAAGTATCGCTTAATGGCTCTTGTTGATGCTAAAGAACGATTGACGCGCTTGTTTAATGGAGACAAAACAGCGACACAAAACGAACCAATTTTTGTTGCCATGTATCAAGTCTTCAAACAATTCCAATTCCGTCTCGATGATTTTGAAACAATCATCGAAGGAATGGAAGATGACCTCTTCGAAGTGCGTCTGCGAACTTGGGATGAAGTCCGTTCATACTGTTACAAAGTCGCATCTGCAGTGGGTCTCGTCTTGATTGAAATCTACGGTTGTGAAGATGCAGGAGCTCGTATCCATGCTATTGATATGGGCATTCAACTACAGATGATCAATATCCTTCGAGACGTTGCTGAGGATTACCGATCGGGAAGAGTCTATCTCCCAATTCAGACCTTAGCAGAGTACAATATCGATGTGGATGAACTTGGAAAAACCAACTTTGGAACCAATAAACGATGGAAAGCATTCGTTCAGGAATACATGGGAGTTGTCCGAAGACATCAGGAGTCTGCTAAACACCTCTTCGATTATTTGGATTCAAAATCTAGATTACAACCACAACTCATGTGCGAAGCCTATGACGCGATTTTTCATGAAATCGTACGACGATCTGGAGATGTGTTCAGCAGTCGACCAAAACTGTCCAAATGGAGGAAACTTCGATTGGCTGCAAAACTATCCATTCGCAGAATTCGAGCAAAATGGTCTTGATGCAACAGCACATGATGCATCCAATGGATTCAAACCCTAACCACCACTCGCCCGTTCATGGTTGAGGTATTACCCGTTTCTGTTACGGTTCTCCTACCGACTCGGAATGAAGAAGAAGCGTTGGGCGCTACTGTAGATGCTATCCCGAGAGGATGGTGTGAGTCGCTTGAAATCATGATTGTTGATGGGTCGTCTACGGATCGTACAAGAGAAATTGCTCTCGAAAAAGATGTACGCGTTCATCTCGAACCTCGAAAGGGATATGGCAGAGCATATCGAACTGGATTTGCAGTTGCCTCAAATGACATCATTGTTACAATGGATGCTGACTGCACCTATCCTGCTGAACTCATTCCTGAACTCGTTAAGAAACTCATTGATGATGATTTGAAATTCATTACTTGTGATCGATTGAGTATGGCAGAATCAGGCTCTATGTCTGGCCTACACGGATTCGGAAACTGGGTTCTTTCGTTTACTGCTCGAGTATTGTTTGGTTATGGTATCAAAGATTCTCAATCAGGAATGTGGGTTTTCCGTAAGGATATATTCGAGAATGAAAAGATGCGTCCCACAAACGATGGAATGCCTCTTTCTGAAGAAGTCAAAATCCTTGCAAGAAAGCACCTTGGGAAGAAAAAAGCAATCGAAATCTCAGTTCCTTACAGAGAGCGTGTTGGGGAAGCTGAAATTCATACCTGGGGAGATGGTTGGAAGAACCTACGTTTCCTCTATGCCAAGCGAATCGGTCTAGCACGTTCCCGAACTGAATGGGGTCCTCTTGAAGACAACCCTGATAGTTTAAACGGGGATTTACCCGAACAAAAAAAGTGATTATTCCTCTTCAAGGAATTTTAATGGGGCCAATGTGTCGTCAATGGCTATTCGTTGATGCAACATGAGCAGGAAGGGAATAAATACCCATAAAGCCATCCAAAAATAGATTGTTGATTCCAAGAATTCAGGCGTGGTTGTGCTTACCTCTCCTTTCACTCCAATGTAAGATTCAGCATCAACTGTTCCAGAAACTGGGGGTTCTGCTTCGACAGCAGTCCGATTTGCAGGACGGACCATGCCAATATCATACCCACCTCCTTCAAACTCCAAAACAAATCCATCAAGGCCAAACGATGTCTCTGCCCTAAAATCGGAATGGGCCAAGAAAGGCTCTGAATTATCATTATCAGCATACAATTCAGGATCACCAGCTGAGGTTGAAAACCAAGAGATCGGTAGAAGTATCAAAATCATCACGAACACTGTCAAAACCATCGTCATCGAAGTGAAAGAAAGGAGACGGCGACCAATTGTAAGCCAGAATCCACTATGTTGCTTCCAAAAATCGACGAGAAGTAAGACCAAGAGGACAAAAGAGACAAACATTGAACCATAAATTAATCCATGCGTATTTGATTTAATTTCTGTTGGAGTTGGTGATGAAAAGGTTTCATTCCAATCTTCTTCATAGGATTCCTGATTCTCAAGTGTTGCTCTAGAATCTCGTTCACTTTGCCAGTGATTTACTCGCAAAGGCCCAAATAATTCGATTGAAAGATCATCTTGATCTTCCTTCATATCGATCGTGACATTGATCGCAACTCCCTCTAAGGAGAGTGGGCCTTCTTCCACAGTTGCTGAAAGCCGTCCTACAAACCAAGATTCATCCTCAAGTGAGGTGTTCAAACTTTGAAGTACGCCTAATTGTGCCACGAGCACAATGCAGGCAACAATACGCCATCGAACAATACGACGGGGCTCTGTTCCAGTTGGGCTCATTCTTCGTCCTTAGAACGGATTGTTACAAACATTCCTGCAAGAGCAATGATTGAGACAGTCATTAGAGGCGATACGAACGGCAACAGGCTTGATACTTCATCTTCTGTGGTGTTGGTTTCATCTTCAGTTTCAGCAGGAACAACTGGGTCATCAGGAAGGGTCTCAGGATCGATTCCTTCGTTAACTGCTTCAACTTCATCGGTATTGTGTGTTGTAACGTCAACCAAGTCTACTAATTCAGTTTGATCTTCAATGAGTTCTGCTTCTTCCTGGGCTGCAAGACCAGTGAAGTAAGTGACTGAAACACCACGTGTTGGTGTTCCGTATGCATTGCTTTGTGGACCGATGAGCGTGTACCATTGTGTGCCACCAGGGGAGGCAACAATTTGGAATCCTACGAATCTGTCGTCTTCTGTATCAAACAGTGCGTAAGCCATACCATCTTCGTATGCGACATCGAAATCATCTTCAAAGTTTGAAAGCCGATTTTCAAGATTTTCTCCAAAGATTTCCAATGCATTCTCAAGCGTAGAGTCTCCAATCGCCTCAACAATTGTGATCACTTTATCGCTTGGTTCCATATCTCTTGATACTGAATCACATTCTTGGCTTTCAGAAATCATAACGTTGTCGCTTAGGCGAGTGACTTCTACATCAATACAATATTCGCCAGGTCCATTGATTGAAGCGATTTCAGAGTTGTACGCATAATCGTTGTTTGATACTGCAATTGACCCAGCATCTGAGGTTGTTCCTTCATCATTGGTAACTGTCCAAGAGACTTCATAATCCTCATCATAATCAAGACCGTAAACTGAATAATCAAACTCCATTTCTTCTTCTGAGGAGTCCATCATATTAATGTAAATATCATACTGTGGGCCCATGGTTTCATCCTCTCCGTTTTGACAGTCTTCATAGCCATCATTTACCCACCATGAAGGAATTAATTCCCCATCATCACAAAAGAATTCTTCATCGGAGTTGTCTCCACAGTCATCATATCCATCTTCCACATATTCTTCTGGAATTTCATTCAGATTTGCGCAGGTAAAGTAGTACTCGTCATCATCTCCACCATCAACGGAATTCTCGATGTCATCTGCGATGTCTCCGAATATTTCTTCGAAATTTTCATTGCCCATGAGCGCATCAACGATTGTAGGGTAATCTCCGCTACCAACAACTGAATTCGCCCACATCATAGCCCACATTGCAGGGAATGCAAGTGGTGTAGGAGAAGCATATGCTTGATGGACTTCGAGCGTGCTTCCATCATCGATTGTGATCATCTGAGAAGGCTCATCGAGCAATTCCATTGCACCGCCCATGAAGAAGAGTTCTACTTCTCCATCGTACAAATCTGTAACAGAGTCTGTGATAGAGATGTCAAAGTCGCCTGCTGGAAGTCCAAGTTCTTCTGTAGGAATACCAGTTAGCTCGAATACAACAGATGTTGCGGTTTCGTAATGGATATTACTCTCTGAACATTGATCAGTAACTCCAATCTCTCCATCATCATTGCTGATAGATGGAGGATCCGAGCCCTCGTCGCCGTCACAGGACCAGGACAGAAGTTCTCCAGGTTGGAGATTTGTCATTTCCTTGTAGACAGGCGATGGCGCGTCCATTCGAACTTCGAGTAGACCGTTATTGATTTCGTACGATGTTCCAATTCTCAACTCAACATCGAATGGAAGTGATTCCCCATCACCAGAAAGTTCACCAGAAATACCGACACTGTATTCAATCATAGCGTCAATTTCCATTTCCATGTCCATTCCATGAAGGTCCATGTTTGCATCAAAGTATTCTGTGTAGAGAACGTCTGCGTTGAATAATTGCTCAGCATCATATCCAACAGTCAATTCAATTCCAGCAAAGGAATCATCCCATTCTGCGTTGACTGCAAAGTCATCGAGGACTCCGTGTCGTACTGTGAGTTCGGTGATCTTAGTCGAAAAGTCAGTTTGTGTTCCGTCGACATCTAGGGTTACCATATCACCATCATATTGCTCAAAAACAATTGTCGTCGTTCCAGTTGTTACACGTCCAATCAACAAATCGATTCCTGCATCATCCCCAGCAGCCATCACTTCTTGGAAGACCTCAGTAAGATCAAGCCCAATCATGGATTCAACATCAGCATTGAGGTTTGAGTAATCGTATTCAATGCCAAAAGCAATCGATTCTGCATCTTGTGCAGCTACATTAGCAGGTATGGTTGTTACAATCATCAGGCATGTGAAAAGGAGAGCAATGGTTCTCTTCATAAGTCTATGACACATTTGGAACTATATCAATGATATGGAGTAACAAAATGAAACTTAGATCAGACATTGTCCCAATCCAAAACCTCTTCTGAAGGAGCCTCTATATCAGTATCCTCCGACTCAGTCTCTTCCTCTAATCCATTTCCAAAGACGCCCCATGAGTCAATTATTTTCATCTCGGCAGTGGCTTGTCGTCGACGTTGAAGGGTAATAAGAAGTCCAACAAGTATCACAATTGAAATGGCTCCAATCAGAACAGGTGTTGACAAAAAGCCCCCTTCATCATCATCGACGACTTTCAATGGTTCAAAGAGAATATCGATATTTGCATTGTCACCTGAGCCATCCGTTGCAATAACTTTCAGACTTGGACTCCCTTCTCCTTCAGGTTGGAATTCAAGAGAACCTGTCCAAACAGAATCTCCATCATCGTCTGATAAATTGAAACTCCATGACTGAATGAGGTGGTTAATATCAACTCGAACATCGTCTGTCGATCCATCAGCATCAACCAATTGAACTGAGACTTCCAACGTTACTCTTTCACCAGAAACAAACTCCTTTTGGGAAAGTTGTAGACTTGATTGTACTAACTCAGGCAAACTTGATCGAACTGTGAAATTAATGTGATCTTGAGAGATTGCTCCTCTGGAATCTTCAACGTAGAGTGAAACATGATGAAAACCAGGGGCAAAGACTTGAGAAAACGTAGACTGCGTACTTAGAACACTCATTTGCCCATTGCTTTGCTGAGTTGTAGAGGGCCATAATCTCCATTCACGAAGGATGAGATCGCCATCTGCATCGGATGAGTCACCTTCAAACAGTATTGCCACTCCTGGGTCGATTGATTCTAAATTAGAGGGAGACAAGATGACTGAAACTGGGTCACTCGCCTCGATAGTCAAGTGAACATATTCAATTCGAATTGCTCCAGTCGAATCAATCAATTCTACCTGAACATCTTGTTCACCTGCATCCAGTTGAACTGAATGTGTGAGGGATGTATTGACATCAGTGAGTAAAGGAACATATGTTTCTGTAACTGAATCGTACTCTCGAACGGTCATGGTAAACTCATCATCATCATAATCAATGCTCGAACGAGCATCGAAGAGAATCATGTCCTTTGAAGAGTAGACGCTGTTATTTTGTGGTGATTCAAGACCAAGGACTGGAGCAGATGTGGACACAGACAGTGCTCGAGTCGTTGTGACTACAGGGTTGATACCATCACTGATCGAGAGCGTGATAATGTGTTCACCAGAACTCAATCGTTTCTCAAATGTCAACCAATCTTCACCTTCAGGGGTTAGAAGACCGTCCATATCGCTGGTCCATACTATTTGCAGGAATTCGGATCCTGCTGCAGGTTCAATTTCTGAACAATGCCAATCTCCCTCTGCAGGGAAAGTGGAACAAGCTGAATCCCAATCACCGCTTCCATTGGCACTAAATGGGATAAGAATGGAGGAATCGAGATTGTCAAAGATGTCAAGATCTTCAATCACAGCTTGTGGTGCAGAATTGTCGACTGTAATCAATTGAGAAACAACAGACATTTGGCCTCCATGATCCATACGATCGTCGGTGATTCGCAACTCTATCTGGTGAACACCTCGTGAGAGATGTCCGCTCCAAGAGATATTTTCGATACCTTGTCCAACCATCAGGGTTCCATCAACATTGGACCACCATTCAAATGAAATCTCATTTCCTTCAGGATCATATGATGAACTTCCATTGAAGAAAATGAGGTCCTCACTTGATGTCCCATTTCTCTCAAGACTGAAAGAGGCTTCTGGCATTTCGTTGAACAACTTCACTTCAGCAGAGTATGTGTCGTTGTTACCTACTTCGTCCCATGCCATTACAGTCAGGAAAAAGGAAGCGGGCGGATCATCAGAAAAGTGATCGAATGTGTACGTCATCTCTTGCGGACAATTCCATTGGTTGCCCCAACCTGCACCTTGTCGGTTGTAACCGCTAAATTTAATGATACAAGCAAAGTCATCACCTTCTGGGTCGAATGTTCCTGTTGTATTAATCACGACAGTACCCGTTTGCGGCATGATCAATTCACTGTATTGAGTTAAACTCGGTTCAAATGATACGTTCAGTTCAGGTGCAAGATTAGTTAACTCAATGGTTCTACTTTCTGAAACACAATGTCCAGCATCATCACATACTTCCAGTGTAATGCTGTGAAGACCATCAGATAATCCACATGCCCATTGATCGTTTGTATTTGCAGTAAACGGCACCCCATTGCTTGGTCCGTTGAGGGAGCTCCATGTACCAGAACATGATGATTCAATATCTCCATCAAGATCACTCGTCCAAGTAAACGTCAGTTCATCTTCATCCAAATCCCATGTATCTGAGGCATTGAACTCAACAGCACCTTGTGATGGGAAAACAGACCCATCTTGCGGAGAGGTCCACATCAAGAACGGTTCTTGGTTATCCAAATCCAGACGGCAATACATGATTTGGTCTGAATCAAGAACGGCTGTTGTTGAATTACTCACGCTGTCATATCCACAATTGACTGTAACGTCATTGTGGGTGGAAGCGCCTGTGTTGCTCCAGCGCTGCCCAATGAAATCAGTAAGTTGTGTTGTGCCTATGTCGTTGGTAAACTTCGAAACAGATGGCTCGAATTGACTGAATGAAACATTTGCAAAGGCCGATGGAACGCCATTGGAGAGGTTGTTAACAACCCAAATTGTCACATCCCATGCAACATCAATCGTCGCTCCTGATGGAATATTTGCGATTGTTAAATCTAGATTGCTCGGCTGATGAAGGTGCAGGGTCGATGAAGCATCAAGATCGAGAATATGACTTCCTGTTGAATCAAGGAAATTAGAGAAATTAACATCTGCATTTTCAAAGTAAATATTTCCAGTACAGTCTGAATCAATTGTGTTCCCATACCCTCCAAGATTGGGATGGTTCACCAACTTTAGACATTCAGTTCCCCGTAGAACTGTGTTGCTTAGTGTGGAAGGATATGCTCCGTTGTGATTTGCATCCCAGAAAATGCCAGAATGATTTCCACCGATGGTCAAATCATCAATTTGACCAGCAGCTTGTTCAACGTAAACGGCATATTCAGTTGTGGATTCATGATTCAAGGTCGCATCTAAGAGATGGAATCTACCACCTTGAGCACCAATGGTCAGACCACCGTTGTCAATGTGAACAGGATTGAACGATGAACCGATATCAGATACAGTCAGATTTTCAAGCCACAAATCGACTGAATCTTCTGCATAAACTCCGTGACCAGCTGATGAACGAATGACGCATGTTCGACAAGTCACATCACCAGAAGACGATTCAAGGTCATTCGATTTCTTGAAGGACAAACCTGCAGTTTGCAACGCTGTACTACCCTGTGAACCATCATTTTCGGAGGTGAAATTTGTAATTGTAACATAGCGGGAATCATAGACATAAGCCCCTGAATACCCGTTATCATTTGTGTCGAGTCCATCGACGACGACTGTCGCTGAATCAATGAAAATTCCATGCTCTGAGTTGTTGTGAAAGTGCCAATCGGTTCCTTGAACCGCTCCACCAGATGATGACCAAAGCGCAGGCCCTGGCGAACCACTAATCTCGAGATCTTCCAAATGGGCAGCAAAGTAAGAACTTGAAATGGCTAAACCTGCACTATGAGGGCCTTGTCCTGCCTCACCTGAATCTTTAATCGTTAGATTCCTAAATGTGGTACTTGAATCGACACGGAAGAGGCGTACACCCACGCTTGACGAATCGTCTACGAGAACATTCTCAAGCCATGCACCAGTTGCATTGACTTCGATTGCAGCACTGGCAATATTGGCTGTTTTTGCACCCGCTGATCCAGTTCCCAACACAGATAAATTTGTGAAATCAGCCGTTTCATAATTTGAGTAATTGTTGTGATTTTGCTTGTCAAGATAGACTCCGCGATACATACTATTGGTGATGATTACGTCTCTGAAGACACCTCGAGTATTTCCAGAATCATCGATATGGCGAACAATAATTCCAGTATCGCTCTTGTCGATTCGTACATCCTCAAACAATGGAACACTGTCTTCGACCCAAACACCTGTTGGCTCTCCAAGTGTTGCTCCAGAGATATTGTCCATCACAATGTTTCGGAAAATACCGCCCGAACCCCCCCAAAGATTCAATCCTCTTAGCAAATGATCTGTAAAGTAAGCCCGTTCAACAATCGGAGTTGATCCAGATCCAACCGACATTCCTATGCCATAGCGCCAATCGTTTTGAAATGGTAAAAGACGACCTGCCTGCTCAACGTGTAAGTCCCGAATAACCGGAGCAGATCCTCCAAACATGTCAATTCCGACTCGATCTGGATTGAAGATTGTAACATTGTTAAGAACAGGATCTGAATCATACAACGTTAAACCAAAAATGGAATCCTCAATATGAAGATGATTGATGATGCTGCCCCGACCGTTTGAGGATGCGTTGAATTGAATCCCTTCATGGTCGCTTGTGCTAGACGAACTTGAAGATAGGACGACAGGGCATGTTGAAGTTCCTTGTATCGTGATTCTTCCATCGACAATAATGCGGACTCCTGAAGACATTGTAACGTTTGTACAGGACGTAATCAACAACTCATCTTGAACATCCACATAATAATTTGAAGTTAAATCAACTGTTCCTGACCACGTTGTGGTTGATCTTGCAGAAACATAATTCTCGGTTTCAGAATCTGTTTGTTCAAGTGGCTTACCATTTGCCATTGGTGAGAGCGACATGAAAAGTAAGAGGCACAGGAATACCCCTGCAGTTAGTGGTTGCCTCCCTACCATGTTTTATTCATCCAAAGCAATGCCATTTGAAGCCATCCGTTCGTTGATTAAAGCAAAATATCTTACCCCAAGCGATAAAACCCGTATACTCAAGGGGCAAATCATGCCTGAGGCGTTTATCCTGTTCAAAACTGAGCCTTCACATGAACGTGAGGTTTACCTTTCACTCACATCCCACCAAGCGGTCAAAGAAGTCCATGCTCTGTATGGTGAATTTGATTTACTCGCTCGTATAAGCAGTGACTCAGCGCAGAATTTAACCACTCTTTTGATGAAGGAATTTAGAACAATAGAAGGAATTCGAGATACTCAGACGCTGATTGCGGTCGAATATTAGGGTGATAACATGGCGATTGGATTTGTATTGATTACAACAAAACCTGGTGAAGAAGAGAATGTTCGTAATGCGTTAGATTCGATTGAACATGTGACAGATCGATGGATGCTTTTCGGAGAATTTGATATTATTGCTCGTGTTCAAGCAGATGATGAATTTGTACTTACCCGATGTATTGTTGAAGAAATCCGACCCCTTCCAGGTATCAAAGATACGAAAACCATGATCGGTGCTGAACTCTAATCACATTGATTGATGGAGTTGTTTTGAAAGGTATCTTGCCCTGTTTGGACATCCAGACAAACGAAATCGTAAAATTGCTTCGCGGATTGATGAGACTTTTTGTTGAGGTTCTAATTGAGAACGCAGCGCCCACCATCGAGCGACCAATCGATTGGCTGTTACTGAATCCATTGATTCAATCATCGAAATGTCCACGTTTGAATGGAGATGTTGAGCGCGGAATGGTTCTGTATCAACCAAAGCCTCACACAGGAGAAGCTGAAGGGATGCTTTGTACAACGGTTGCTTCAACTGTTCGGAAATCCGCTCAACTTCCTTCATTGTTAATGCGAAATCCATGGTGTTTGGTTGCGCCTCCATCAAAGAGGCTTTCGCAGATAGAAATTGAACGAGTGTATCGTGCTCTGTTGCAATTGAAATCAACTGATCTCGAAGAAAAGTGGCTTCAGTAAAATCGCTTTTGTGCAATGCAATTGAATGCTTCATCACAACGATGGAGGTGAGAACGATTTGACGGATGGACGATTCATTTGGAGGAATAATATTCTGAATCATTCGGTCCAATAGAGCCAATTGTTCTGATGTAGTCTCTTCAACGAGGTCATCGATCGCTCTTGACAATACTGATAATTGAAGGCGTAGTTTTTCATCAGGATCTTCAATAGTTTCGTACGATTGTTCAAAGGATTCTATCGAACCCTTTTTCCCTTCAAAGTGAGCGATTTGTAGGCGCAGGTGTTCGATTCGAGGATCATTTTCTGCCTTTGAAATATATTCTTTTGCGATATCAAGTTCTGCGCGATTAAGGGCGTGTTGGGTTGCAAGTGCAATCAAGTCGACATCTGTAGGTTGTATGGATACTGCCTCATCGAGAAGGGTTGCAAATGATCCTGAGCGTTCGTGCATGAGAACGGTTGCTTGTTGTGAAAGTATTGATCCAATGTCTTCTTCCTCTCGCTGAATTCGGTGATGAAGTTCTGCAATTGCTGAAAACGAATCGTTCTGTTGAGACCAATGTTCAATCGATTCAAGATGAAGTTTGTCTAGTTCCTCATCAGTTAAACTTGAGCGACACACATTCCGAACAAGATGTTGCATTTCCATCGATAGATCATTCGGTATCCATCGAAGTAAAGCATGTTCATCGAGGAGTGATACATCATCAGGATTGATCATTCGCTCTGCAGGAACTGGGAAAGGGAGCATGAGGAACGGCGGAATTGCAATATGAACATCTTCGGAGACATCGCCAAGAACGACTTGTTCAACATATGCGCGAACATCATGACTTTCTTCTGGCAAGGGTGTTGAATCATCATACATTAGAATTGCAAGTGGGTGGCCACCTAATCGTTCAGCAATTTCGGTTCTTTTTTCGCCGTCCATCTCTTCTCCAAGTAATTTCATAGCCTGGTCTGTTTCAAGCGGCCCCAAGGAAACAACAGGACCTTCTATGGCAAATGGTTGAGGCTCCCTTCCAATGAGAATCGTTGGAATGTTTAATTCTTTAATCGAAGAAAAGAATTGGGAAAATGCCTCTTTGTGTCGTTCACTGACGGCTTGGATATCATCGATGATCACGACCGTTTCTTGGTTTTCGAGAAAAAGGGAAGCATAGGCAGAAGCATCGTACATCAGTGTGGTTTCAAAGCCAAGACGTTGCATTAACATCGAAACATCGGTGTAGGCATCAATTCCAGCCCACCGCACTTCCATTCCTTCTTTTACGACAGTTTCTGCAAGAGACCGAGCCAATGTTGACTTTCCAATTCCTGGTAATCCTCGTAGATGAATTTGTTTTCTTGCTTTGAGATGTTCCAACAATTTTTCTGATTCCTTTTCTCTTCCAACCAGAGTGGTGTATGTTGGCGCTTGCCCGAAAATCTTCTGGGATGAATCATGTCGAGATGCGACCGTTTCATCGCTTTTATCAACAACATAATTTCGACCTTCTTCTGTGATATGGACAACCTTTCTTTTTCGTCGTCCCCCTCCAAGAACATGAGCTTGACGGGTGAAAAGAAGTTCCTTTTCTTCAAGAGCAGACATGGGCTGAAACAATGCAGAACGAACCACTCCTATCCCATCTGCTATGCCTTCTAGAGAAAGTGAACGTGGCACGTCCCATGCGGATTCAAGAGACGATGGATGCGACTCCAACCATCGCAAAATCCGTAACATTGAGGGCGATAACATGTTGATTCCTTGATGGACGAAGCAGGCCATGCATTTGGATTTGTCCGCTTCATGTGTGAGAGGAAGAAATACGTGTTCTTTTGACCTATGAGTGTGAGCAATTTCCATGCCGGTCGATGCTGCATCCATTGATTTGCCGGCCTCTCCTGGCGTATATCTATTCAAAACAAATGAGGGAAGAGTGCTCTATGTCGGCAAAGCCACTCGTTTGAATGAACGTATTCGCTCGTATTTTGCAAGTAATCCTGATCGACAGATGATTCCAGAACTTGTTTCTCGATCTGATGATGTTGAATGCATTGTTACGACGACTCCACAAGAAGCATTGATTCTTGAACGCCAACTCATTCGAGAACATAAACCACGTTTCAATTCAATGTTAAAGGATGACAAATCATACCCATATCTGGTTCTTACTGGAGAGGAGTATCCGCGTATTATGTACACTCGTCATCCTCCCAAGAAATCGCATCGTTGGGGCCCATTTCCTAATGCTGGAGCGGCAAAACAAGTCATGCAATTGCTGCGACGACATTTCGGAATACGTGATTGTAAAGAATTATTGCCGCAGGGATGCTTAGCAATGCACATTGGATTGTGTACAGGTCCTTGTATCGACGCTGAGGGATACAACGAGCAAGTATCTATGGTGAAGAAAATTCTCAATGGGGAAGCAACCGAATTACTCGAAGAACTTGGCAAAAAGATGGATGATTGTTCAACCAACATGATGTTTGAGAGAGCAGCATATTACAGAGACCAGATTCGATCCATACGAACAACGATTGGTCAACATGTTGTTTCCAGTAAATTGTATCGTGATTGTGATGCTATTGGTTTCGCTGAACAAGGCGATCTTGCTGCATTGATTGTTCTCCATGCTGATGAAGGCGTTGTCAAAGGTCAAGAAGTATGGCCATATGTTCATCGGGGAGATATCGGTGAAACTGTAAGTCATTTCGTTAGTGAACACTACCTAAACAGAAGGCCTCCTCGGCTCTTGCTTACACCCACCCCACTTCTCGATGGATTGCAAGAATGGTTGGATGAACGACGAGGCTCGGCTGTAGAAGTTCGAACTCCAGTTCGTGGCGATATGGTGACATTACGTACACTTGCAGATCAAAATGCTAAAATTCAAGTCACTCGATTATCGAATAAATCGAGTGGATCACTGGAACAAAGAGCTGCAGATGAGGCTGCTCTCTTGCTGAATGTTGAACAAATGAACCATGTCGTTTGCTTTGATATGGCTCAACTGCAAGGCGATGAGCGAGTCGGTGCAAGCGTTGTTATGCGGAATGGTCGGCCTGCAAAGAAAGAATATCGAACATACATTGTAAAAGGCGATGCACTGGATGATTTACGGATGATGAAAGAAGTTGTAGAACGATGGATGAAACGACAAGAGGAATGGCCAGACCTGTTGCTTCTTGACGGAGGACAGACTCATCTCGATATTATTCGAAAATTGCTCCAAGAACATGGCATTCAAGATCGGTTTCAATTAGCGGCATTAGCAAAACGTGAGGAAACACTCTTCAGAGACGCAAAAGAACCGATTGTCCTTGACCGTAGAGGAAGGGTATTTGTCCATGCTCGAGACGAAGCCCATCGTTTTGTCAACACATTCCACAGAAAAAGAAGGAAAAAATCACGCTTAGGGGACCCATTAGAAAACGTCCTTGGCCTAGGAGCAAAGAAATTGCAGACACTCATTCGTCATTTCGGAGGACGGCAGGGCATCAGCAATGCGAGTATTGACGATCTTAAGACCGTTCCAGGGATTGGCCCATCACTTGCTGACAGAATTCACGAAGCTTTGCATCGTTAATTGAATTCGTCATTCTGCATCGCTTCGAAAGGATCGATTCCCTCTTCATAACCACCGACTTGTCGATCAACAAGGCCAGCCATCTGAGCGAAGTCGGATTCAGATAGACCCATCTTCTGGGCTTTGAGCAAAGAATTCTTTGATTCACGAGCAGCTCTCTTTTTCTTCTTCTTCTTTCTTCTACGCCGAATGAGAAGAACCAGCAGAATAAGCACGACAGCGGGGTATGCCCAGAATTGGCCTAAGAGATACATCCATGTAACTCCTAGACGTAATGTTACATCATCATCAAGATCGCCAGGGGGTATCGTGTACGTGATCACTTGACGACCTTCATCATCTGTCGAGAGTTGGATATTTCCTTGACTGGAGGTTGCCTCTATCGCTTTGATCCCTTTTGGAAGAGTAATACTGGTTGGGCCCGTTAATTCGAATAATCCGCTATCTTCAAAAATAGGTACTTGGGAATCACCCAACTCAGTTAGAGATTCTCGCACTGGGTTCAGATTCGATGTGGAAATTACAATCCCTTCCTGATCCTCAGGCGGGAATGAAACACCATCCGCAGATACGAAACTTGATGATAATAATGTTGAAATTCCTTCAACCATTGTTACCATCGGTTGAAGGAATGGAGTACGAATTGAATTCTCAGTAATAATCGAAAATGTGAGCAAGTCAAAATTTCCAGAAAACAAATCAGACCATGGACTCGAAATGGCCATTGTATAACGAACCGTTGGAATCTTAATACTCAGACTTATTCCAATCGTATCATTGACAACAGGCCCTGGTGACCCTAGACCCGTCAAACTCGTTTGGATTTCGAAATCGCCAATATCGACATGATCGATGCTAATATCTTCAACATTCATTAATTCCTCTGCTGCTATTTGAATTTCATTCGTTAATTTCTCGCCGACATCTGTTCCGAATTGCATCAATCCCTCATTTGTTAATTCTAATATGAGTAAACGTTCTGGAGGGCATTGACTTTTCGGAACACTGGTATCCAAACAGAAATCAAATGTTGTTGGGACATCAACATCTCCTATGAGATCAATAAGCAAACGTAACAAATCGCTCGGAATAGCTTCCATTTGAACTGTTGTTGAACCAAGATCTACCGCCCCTACTGGAACCGCAATTCGATGGATGACTGCATTTGCCTCCAAACCAAATTCAAACGAAACGGATTTTGTAAATTCGTTGATGTCAAACGTTCCAAAATCAATATCCACTTCAGTAGAGACACACGTAACGTCTGTCTTCTTACACATAACGTCTCCGCTTTCACCGATAATCGGATGGTTGTACTTGTATGGATTCAGCCCAGATATTGAGATTGGATTTGTGTTATCACCTTCTGATGTATATGTGAAAATAAAACGGTCATTGCCGTCAATTGTTTCAAGCCACCTTGGTAAAATGATCTCAAGAGTTATCGCAGCATTAGGGAAGTTTGCTGGAACAATGGTTTCTAGGAAAGAAGTATTAATCTCAGACTCAATAGATATTCCTGAATCCATTATTTTGCGCAAGTCTTCTTCTTCCAATCCATCTAGAATAGTAGAAATATTGATTCCATTCGATTCGATATCGTCTGGAAGTTTATCCGTTATGAAATCAATTAAAGTAAGACTGAATGTATTGCTTGTTGAATGGAGGTAAATGGGGTGATCATACCCCATTGCAGTAGGTCCTTTCACACAATATGTTAGTGTTTGAGGCGGAGTAACTGTTTCTGAACATCCCACAGAATGCGTGTAATTTAATCCGCCAGCTGACCCTTCAATTCCGCTAGCAACAGAATCACTTACCCAAGTCAAGGGATTCATTTGAATGTCTTGATCTCCAGGTACAATATTTGAGAATTCGGTCGCTATTGTATCAACTGGAAATTGTTCCGTAAAATCCTCTAATGGAGCAATGCCATTTTCATATGCAAGACGAATCCCATCCGATGTGATTTGTGGTATCGTTGCAAGTTCTGATAATTCCACAAGAGAGATTCCCCAATCATCCATCGTCGCTTGGTCAAGATAATTTAACCCGGCTACAAAGTCAATTTGAACTGCTTGCTCATCAAAAAGATCTACAGTTAAATGAAGCGATAGAGATTCATCATTCGGATCAAGTTCGACCACTTGGGTGGTTGATGAATTTCGGTATGCCATGGTAAGGCTCACCGTTTGGTCAATCCGAGGATCGCCAACTCCTGCATCGAGATTATCAACAGTCCATTCGCCTGCAAAGTAAGCAGGTGGACCTGGCTGGGCAGAAACGGAGCCATTGCTATCAACCCCGATGATCGTTGCGTAATCTGGTGGATTGATTGAAAATGTTGAGGCATGGCCTGGCTCAGCAAAAACCTCGAATTTTGTTGTAAGCTCAGAACCCATAATCAAGAGACCTTGATACGCTCGTTCCAAGTCTAAATCTGAATTATTGAGAAGATTGAACGTACTGGTTGACAGACTAATATCGGCTATTGTTGAGAAGCATAATGGAGGGTCAAACACATTGTTTTGACTTGCTCCTTCTCCCCCGTGAATCGAATCTATTGAAGCGTCAGTTGTGCAAGGAATTGTCGTGCTTCCTTCTGTATAGGATGTATCGTATTGTGTGTTAATGCCGTTTACAGTTCCAAATCCTGATGAAAGAAGGTCTTGAATTGTGCTCTGGACTTCTCCAAGCATTCGGTCGCCGACTGAACCAGAGCCATCGTCGTAAGCGAAGTAACTACGAATCATGTCGGCTGGAATTCCATCGTTAACATCTAAGCCATCGTTTGCAAGTGCCGATTGAATTAGAGGGTCATCAAGGCCAACTTTACTTCTATCGAATTCTCGAATGGCCCAACTCAGCGAAAGTGTGATTCTGGAGGTATCCTCCAAATCGAAGTCATAAGTTCCTCGAATCCAATCTTGCTGATGTGGTGTTCCATCATCATTCGAGTCGTAATCATCACATTCACTCATGCCAGCGCCGTCACATGAAGTCATGCCATCGGCAGAGGCTAGAGGTGCGATGATTGGTATCACAAAAAACAGTGTCAAACAGAGACTGAAAAGACGTAATTTCCCAATATTCTCGGCTTCCATGATACCTCTACAATCCGAAGTCCTTCAAAGGACTTGCCCATAGGAGTGGCTAGTGGCGTGGTTATGGAGGAGCATATTGCAGTCATTGTTCCAATCCAGTTTGGAGAGGAGATGTATGAAATCCTCCGCCAAAGAAAGGCACTGAATAAGCAGTACATACCAGTACGAATCAATGAGGAACTTGCCCTTCCAGTGTTTTCAAAAGATATGTCCTTTCTTTCAAAAGAAATTCCTTACAGATTTGGAATGATGATGTTCGAACATTCACCACCATCGAATAACCCTCACCAACAACTAAAACAAACTATTCAGAAATTTTTTCCAGAACAAATGGAAGATATAATCGATTTGATTCCAACAAAATGGGAACGATTAGATGATCTTATTCTCTTTCCTAAAGAGGCGTTTACTCAACCGATTTGGGATGACAAAATTGAAGATAAAATTGACTTCTTTACACAAATTGCAGACGTATTACAGGCACGAAGGATTGGGCGACAACAACCGATTGCAAACGATACAATTCGCTCTTCTCAAATGGAATTATTGCTTGGAGAGTCTGGTTGGGTCGAAGTAAAAGATAACGGGCTATACTATGGATTTGATGCATGCAAAGTGATGTATTCCTCAGGGAATGTTACGGAACGTCATCGAATGGGGTCTCTCGATGTTAGAGAAGAAATCATTGTCGATGCCTTTGCAGGTATTGGTTACTATTCTCTTCCGCTACTTATCCACGGAAAAGCCGCCCATATACACGCTTGTGAACTAAACCCAGAGAGCATCAAGGCCTTGAAATGGGCTGCTAAAAAGAATGATGTTTCACATTCAATCACAATTCACAAAGGCGACAATCAAACAACATTGCCAAGTTTACAAGGAGTTGCCGATCGTGTTCTTTTGGGATTGCTTCCAAGTTCGGAAGCAGTATGGGAACTAGCGGTTTTAGCCCTTAAAGAACAAGGTGGAAGCTTGCACATCCACATGAATGTTGAAGAAGAGCACATCGAAAGATGGACGGAAACTACAATCCTCACCTGCTTGAATTATGCTCGAAAAGGTGGTCGCGATTGGCACTGTAGCCATCAGCATCTTGAGAAAGTCAAATGGTACGCACCACGAGTACGTCACGTTGTACTCGATGTTTCATTTTCATCGAGTAATTCTGCATCATAAACCTTAATCTCCGCTGATTCCACTTTTTGGCTTGAGACAAACATCATGACGCCTCCAATTCCTACGGCAATAGCGACAAAGATGAGAACGAGAAGTACTGTTGAAACGCTTCCATCTTCCTCTGCATCGATTCCTTGACCACTTAACTTCCCATCGGGATCTGCAACACCAATCATCTCGACCTTGTTGATTCGAACTTCATAGACTGGCCGCCCTGCTGATGAAAATGGATTGTCAAAATCTGTGCCTGTTGGATCATCAGATGTTGGTGTTTCAGCTATCGCTCGCACGTGGCTCATTCCTTGGCGAACAATACCGAAGGTCGCATAGCCTCCGTCATCTCTATTTTCGGGATCAAGACCGTGAGCCTCTGTTTCAGCGATGTACCATTGTGAATCGGCGGAGTCTTCGTCCGTACCTCGAGCCATTCCAATCGCCCCATCGACGTGGCTTAGGTTTTCATCATGCTCAAGCGGAATTGTCTCGCCAGTACCACCTGAACCACAATTCAGATTTGTGAAAGGATAAGCACCGACCGTTGTGCATTCAGGATCTCCTGATTGAGTGACGAAATCGTTGATAACTCGATGGAAAAATATGCCATCATACAATCCATCCTCGACATGTTCGATCATGTTTGCAACAGTAATCGGAGCCCATTGAGGAAACAATTCAATGATAATTTCTCCATTTACCTCGTCTTCAAAGTGATCGGGTGTATACGTGACATTTATGGAAAACACAGGATCGTTATAGTAAGAAAATTGCATTGGCGTTTCTTCGACAACTGGACCATCACTCCATGTAGTTGGATCTATTCCATTGCTTCTCCAATCAGCCTCATCTTGAGCAGAAGTGATGCCTGGCATCAATAGAACCAATGCAATCAGAACAAACGAAGTCTTGTGCAGAGCGCCCTGTCGCATGTGTTAGCCATTGTCTGCTAATTCATCAAACATGCGTTCATTGACGTTGATTATCGAGGCAGGACTTCAACAAATTTGCAAACTGCTGAAGCTGTTGGGAAATATCATAATGATGGTTCCCGACAAAGAATCCTTGTTCGTGAATCTTGTTTGCTGCATCGAGTGGCCCGTGAATGCTATGATTCAAATGTTCAATCACAGGATTAAGTGTGAAATTTCCGGCCACGATTGGTCGAGTTTCAATACCGGCTTCGCGTAATACATCGAGTACAGGGGCTCGGTCGCACCAGTCGGGCAAAACAATCGAGAATCCGAACCAAGAAGACTCTCCAACCTCTCTTTGAATCATTATTTCTGGCAATTCTTTCATGAGATTTTGGAAGGTGACTGCATTCTTTCTCCTTCCTGTGATAATATCATTCACTTTTCGAAGTTGAGCCTGGCCAATGGCCCCAGACATTTCCAATGGACGTAGGTTGTATCCTGGAAGTACGAAACGGAATGATTCCATAAACGGGTCATTTGATTTCTCAACAACACGGTTCTCTTGAGGTAGATTGCGCGTCCAGCCATGAGCACGAAGAGAAAGCATGACGTGATACAATTCTTCGTCATCTGTAACTGTAACTCCACCTTCCATAGTGGAAATGTGGTGGCTAAAGAAGCAACTGAATGTACCAGCAAGACCAAAAGTTCCAGCTTGCTTGCCTTCAATTGTGGCTCCGAGGGACTCACAATTATCTTCGATAACATGGAGATTATTTTTTTCTGCAATCTCTAAGAGGCGATGATAATCCACAGAATTACCAAGAAGGTTCACTGCGAAAATGAGTTTTGTTTTCTCTGTAATTGCTGCCTCGACTGCATCTAAATCGATGTTTAATGTCGTTTCGTCAATATCGACGAAGCGCATTGTTAGACCATACTGATGAACTGGAAAATACGTAGTTGACCATGACACGGCTGGCACAATTACCTCATCACCTGGATTCAGATCAATTCCTTTGGCGTATATCATTCCCGCAACGGCGAGAAGATTCGCAGAGGAACCAGAGTTCGACATAATGGCGTATTTTGATCCAAAAAATGATGCAAATTCTTTTTCGAACGTTTCAACTTCCGGCCCCATACTGAACCGATCGCTCTCAATAACGCGCTGGATGGCGTTGTATTCTTCTTCATCCCAAGTACTCGTTGCTAATGGTAAACTCACTCTAATGTCCCCCGGAGATATTCATACGTGAACATCAATGCTTCTTCAAATGGAGTTTTTGGCGACCATCCGAATTCTCTTTGTTTTGAAAGTTCCAAAAATCGTCTTTTCCGACCTACTGGGCGGGTTAAATCGTGCTGTAGTTCACCATTATATCCGATGACTTTAGCCATATGCTGATGCATTTCATTGACGCTAACTTCGATTCCAGAACCAACATTCATGACCTCTGGTAATTCAGTAAATTTTGAAAGTGCGTAACTCAAGAATTCGGCCAAATCCGGTGCGTAAAGGAATTCTCTCTTTGATGTTCCATCTCCCCAAATTACAACAGGTGCGTTTCCATTTTCTTTCGCTTGATGCATTCGGTGAAGAATTGCTGGTAGCATATGTCCTGTTTCCAGCGAAAAATTGTCGAAAGGACCGAAGAGATTGCACGGATGAATCGTTTTGAATGATGTGTTATGTTGCTCATTTGCCATCACGCATGCCCTGTATACAACGTATTTCGATAAAGCATATCCTTCGATTGGGCCTTCAAAACTGCCACTACCAAGCGATTCCTCACACAATGGTTGAGGAGCATCGCTTGGGTAAACTGTGGCACTTCCGACATTGATCATGTTCTTGATTCCAAGTTCGATACAGCCACGTATCAAATTGAGCCCCATCATTACGTTCGTATCAAAAGAATGGTGTTTTGTCGTTGTATTAGAAGCAATACCTGAAACATAAGCAGCGCAGTGAATGACAGTATCGATTTTGATTGATTTCAGATACTCCATCGTTGCCAATGGATCGGTTAAATCCAGATCGTCTCGATGTGGAGAATAGACGACATGGCCTGTTTTCTCAAGGATTGGGACGAGATGGCGCCCCAACATTCCGGAGCCTCCTGTCACCAGAACATTGGCCATGCGTCGTGCTACTACCTCGACCTTAAATAGGAATGTCCATAGGGAAAATCAATCACTTTGGTGAAGAAGATAAGAGGTGATGAATTTTGAAAATCCTCATCTGCACAATCTCTCGTAACAATGCAAAGCGATTGAAGAATTGGAATCGCCAACTCAATACCTTGCTTGACAACCTCTTAGAGAATAATTCTGTCGAACTTTCAATTTATGAAAATGATTCGACAGATGGCACCGACAGAATTCTCAAAAAATTCGCTTTAGCATTGTCTAAGCGTTGCAAAACAACATTCACATCAACCAAACTTGGCACAGAACATTTGATTGGAAAAGAAGGGGCGAGAGTAAAAAATATCGCTGCAGCTCGAAACAATTGTCTTGAACAAGCATCAGATCTTAATGAGTTTGATAAGATTATTTTCATTGAAACTGATGTCATTTACAATCCGTCTGAGGTCATGATAATGTTGCAAACTCCAGGAGATATTGTCTCTGGATATACGACCAATGCAATGGGGGGGTTTTACGACGCATGGGCAACCCGAAAAACATCGGAAGAAACGTGGTGGAACCATGGAATTCCTCATGAAGAAACCCCGGTATGGTCAACCTTTAATGGCGTTTGTGTTTACAATTCTAAGCCATTCTACGAAGGCGCAAGATTTGCTGGAATAAATCCGAGAACGACAGAAATCGATTGTGATACAACTGTCATTTGTGAGGTCTTTCGCATCATGAAATACAGTGACATCATCATGCTTCCAATCAACGTTCGACACCCTCCTAATACATTCAAAGAACGCCTTTATTATCTCAAACAACGCTTACTTGGAAGAGGTGTTTAATTTGAAAATTGCACTCTTCACCGTGAGTTTTAATCGACCAGATCTAATGCAACAACTTCTCGATGGACTCAAAGAAAACATCGATGATTTGGGTGGAATTGATGTGTATCATTACATCGATGGTGGTCCAAAATCAGATCAGCCAACAATCCAAAAAATCATTGAGAATTCAGAAGTTCCATGCACCTCAGTTATTCTTCGAGAAGAGAATTATGGGGTGGGAAGAAACCTCATTGGCGCAAGACGTGACCTCTTCGATGTTCAAGGATATGAGCGTGTTATTTTGATTGAAGACGACCTCATACCTGGACCGAACTTCATCAAAACAACATTATCACTAGCGGATTGGGCTAAATCATACAATGATGTTGGTATGGTCCAAGTTTGGAACCTTCCACATCGTGAAATAACTGAAAGCGATCTTGATGTCGTTGAACCTACACACGAACATTTCTATTCTTACTGTATCGATGCAGAGGTATGGAATGAAATCAAAGAGACGATTTACGCCTATGAAAGCCAGTATTTGCAAGGAGTATCCTATGCAAACAAGGATTGGAGAGCAATTCGTAAGAAGTTCATGAAACCTCGTTACTCCAAGATTCGATTGATGAGAGAATCCCCTACACTTCTCTCATCAGATTTTGAACATCCAGCTCCGTTTGGAAAGCGACTCAAGCGAACTGTTCCAACTGGACAAGATGCAATAACGGCTCTTGCTTTGTGGGAAAAGGGGTTTGTACGGATTGCGACTCTTGCTCCTAGAGCGGTCATGAAAGGGGTTGATGGTGTACACAGCACCGCGGAAGTGTTCGATAAACTAGGAATGAATAAACAAGCACAGTATGTATGGAATCAGGAAGTACCGCTCACATTCAGATTATTGGACAAATGAAGTAGGCTCTGCTGGGCCAAGTCAAAGCATCGCCACCCTCTTCAAGGTCAACCTATAGCGCCATACATGGCAGGGGACACTCTCAAGGCGGAAGTCTTCAGCGTTCCTCCAGCACCAGAAATCCCTTCGGAAATAATTATCGAAGGAAAAGCAGATCCAGCGCGTAGTCAGACTCAACTCAACATCACTTTAGGAACAACAATTGCATTTTGTGTTGCCTTCCTTATTTTTTCGATGACATTTGGTGAAATGCTCACAACAGAATCAGAGAGCCAATCCTCTTACGAGTGGTGGGAGACACCCCTCGATCAACGCCATATGATGGATTTACCCATGGACACCATGCGCGCTCAATTACCTGAAAATGGGACGTATGAAATCCTTCCTTACACAGAACATTTCGTACCAGTTGAATTGCCAGCATCCGAACAGGATGCTGGATTCCCAGATGAAGCAAAAATGCATGTTGCTCTTTGGCTTCCTGACGTTCCTGAAGGCACCAAAGTTCCTGTGATCATGACAATTCATCCCTACTATGACTTCGGTGGAGAAGGGATGCCAGGTGTTGGTGCTGATTCAAATCCAAACACAATTCCTGATGGCGGTGTAGGCAAGTGGGTCTACGACACATTTGTCCCGCACGGCTATGCTTTAGCTCAGGCAAGCACATTTGGAACCGGTCAGTCTACGCATTGTCAAGATGTCAAAGGACTTGGAGAACAAACTGGAATCCAAGCGGTTGTGGATTGGCTCGGAGTTCAAAACTGGTCGAATGGCAATGTTGGCTTGATGGGGAAATCCTATGCGGGTACAACAAACTGGGAGGCTGCTCAACAACCCTCTGAACACCTTAAGACAATCGTTCCAATTTCAGGTTCCATTGGTGTGCAAGAAATGTTCTATCGAAATGGTTCCTCCGAAGCTCGAGCAATGGGCTATGATGCAGCCTATCAAGCCGCTACGACAGATTTGACGACGGATGATTTGCGAGTGTGTTCTGATGATTTAGTAGGACCTCTCAATCCATGGACAACCTATGCATGGGCTGAATTTGGTGGAGGAGATTGGAACGATTACTGGGATGAAAGACGTCACTTACCCGATGTTTTGGAAAATTATCGCGGCAGTGTCTACCTTGTTTGGGGCTTACAAGATTGGAACGTTGACCCATATCATGCATTCCCAACCTACCAGTTGATGCGAGATGCTGGAATCAACGCAAGAGCAATTGCTGGACAATGGGCTCACAATTATCCGGATCAACCAGATCGCCACAGTGAACTTGGGACAGGATACGGTGGAGAGGCCTATCCAAACATGAGCCGAATGGATTGGGCTGTTGAATTGTTTGGATGGTTCCAATATTATCTGAAGGACATAGGTGATGAACCGGAGCCAATGGTACAAATTCAAACAAACGATGGACAATGGCACGTTGAAGAAACATGGCCTCCCGAAGATATGACCTGGCTCATGCAAGAAATTGGAACTGAATGGACAGGAGACGGAGTCGTCAATGGATTAGGCGGGTCGGTTACGCTTACAAGCCCACAATACGAGGAAGCATTACACATCTCTGGACTACCAACATTGCACGTTGACGTAACAACACAAGCCTGCAACGGTGGTCAAATTTTTGCCACAATGTATGATGACACAACCAATCTTCGACTCGGCCATGCAACTATGGATATTCGCTATCGAGATGGAGGATTTGAAGCAAAGCCAACAGCACCATTTTCAGGATATACCATGTTGATGGAATTCAATCCGATGGATGTGATCGTCCCTGCAGGACATTCTCTTCGAATAGAACTTACAGAAACTGGTGAGGATTATCTTCCAGGGCCCTGTGCCACAAATCCACTTGGAGGATTATCCATTGATGGTGGATTGATTGGCCTTCCATTAATCGACAGACCTGTCAATGATGATGCTTGGTTCCTCGCTCCTGCTTGGTGGGAACAACAACCAATTCCTGCATAATAAGAATCAATCTTCGTCGTCTTCTTCGTAAGGTTGCCAGTCCTCTTGGCCCTCTTCTCGATACCACCAATAGCCATCGTCATCCTCAAACCATTCGGTCCCATTCTCGTCGATGGAGTAATTCTCATCATCTTCATCATCGTACTCTTCTTCTTCAACAGCGGTTGGGTCAACGAGTCCAGATTCACTGGAGATCATTGCCTTGACATTTTGCAATTCGTCTTCTTCATCAGTAAAGACACGATTCTCAGTTCGAATTTCTGCTTGATGATCTCCTGCTTCAATCGCTTCATCAGATTCAGCATAGAAATCATCGGTCATTCGAGCCTTGAATTCTTCAAATTCATCACGACCGAAACTGCCTGTAAATTCCTTACCAGATGAAGACATCAAATCATCAAGATTCTTTCTTTTGCCTAGATTAAGGTCGGGCGAATCTGGCGTATCGCCTGAATAAAATGAGTCTTCCTCAGCGAATTTAGGGAATGAGCGCCCTTTAGGATCGGCTTCTTCAATGGCTTCGATGACGAGATCATGCTCATCTTCGTCGATCTCTTCATCTTCGTAAGCAGTACCTACGACGTCGACCAGTTTGTTGAGCGCACGACCAAGTTTCTTGTCATCGCCATCGTGCTCTGTTGTGAGTTTCTCAACTTGCTTGAGAAGACGCTCATATGGAGTACCAGTAAGAGCACCGAGAAATCTTCCGAATCCCCCTCGTTTCTTCTTGGCCATGACACTTGCTTGTGCCGAGGGGCTTTCAAAGATTGTGCTTTGTTGCAGTTCATTGATGAATCACCGATGCTTCGGAGGTACGTGGTCGAGGCATGGTTAGTGGAGGCGATGCGTTCATACAACGCTGAATCCTATGCAATGAGGCATTCCTATGCTGCACAACTTCACCTAACAGGCCCTTTATTTCGAGATCTCGTTGTATGGGCGTTACAGGCATTGCCAGATGAGATTCTTGTTGGCTTGGATGTAAATCCAGATCGTAAACACATCGATGAAGTTCAGACCGCATTTGAAGGAGATGAACATGTTTCAAATCTCTTTGGAGGTCAAGGCTATGTCATCAAGGAAGCTCATGTCGTCAATCGAGGAGATTCATATTCAGTCCATCATTTACCAGAAGAATGGACAGATGATCTCTTTTCAGGACAGCGTGGTTCGAGAGCAGGACGTTTTACGCATTGGTTGCACACCCATCCAAATGCTCCTGCAATCCCGAGTGGGGCCGATACCGATGCTGCTCAAGAAACAACAGGTGTCGATATGATTCTTGGACTTCGATTTACGCCAGAAGGACCTCTGCCATGGTTTGATGGTGTGGATGGAACGATCAGAAGTTTAGGAAGTGAACATGCACCTAAGGCAAAATCATCTTGGTTTAGTCGCAGGGAATTGCCTGTCTTGGGTGTTGCTCCAACAGGCCATTCAATCCATGACATTCAATTAATTGCATTCCATAAATCAGGATTAGGCGTCAATGTAATTCTCATCGATGAGAGTGGATATCCCTATGGATGGGACGAGAATATTCAATCAGAGGCTAATGCTTCGTAAAACAATTCCAGTCGCTCAGGATTGACTCCCAGATCTCCATAACCTAATCTGGACTCAGAATGAAGTTCTATCCGTGAAGAATTGTCTTCCTCCACGGTGATCAACAAAAATACGTCATCGGGGAAGAACCAAAACGGAGTATGTTCCACAAAGTGAACAAAATATTCGTTCTCGCTGTCTATTTCGAAGAGAATTTCTCCATCTTGCTCCTCGATGTAATCTAGTGCGAGTGTTCTCGTTTCTTGAAGAGACTGTCCTTCGAGAACCACCGTTGTGACTTCCATTCTGTAATATTCACCGCCACCTAAATGAGCACAATTTGAACTTGAATCAGAACAGATGGGCATCTCTTCTATGGCTTCGTCTGGGGCTGCTATGAGAATGCATACCTGAACCAAAACCCATGGAGAGAGTAGAAGAAAGACTCCAGCCAGTGTCTTTGTCAATGCATTCATCAAGAGACCTCTATGGAACTCCGTTGGAACTCCACCCTCTTAACAAGTAGTATTGGTTCAAACATGCTTTTTCATCATCTTCATCAACGAAGGAAACCATCCCAGCAGCAATTCCAGCAGGAATTGGTTCGCTGCGTAGTCGCCATGAGAGCAGGTCTGCGTCGCGCGGATTAACACCAATTCGATTCCAATGCTCAACATTCCAAGTTCGAGCAAGATTCCATTGATTCGATGCTCGTTGCATCAAATCATCCCATGTCGCAGTATCACCTGTAATTGCATTCCAAGCATCGAGCATGACAGAATCTGGTGTAGCGCCTTTTGCAAAGGCACACAAAATCATCGAGTCTCGAATAACAATACTGTTTTGGCTTTCGATGAGTTCACCCATTAGATCCAAAGCGGATTCATTCGGAAGGCCTGTTGGCTCTTTGTACCCTGCTCTCATGTGAGACGCACCCACATTTGCAGTCATGTATGCCATTGCATTTCCTCGCTTTCCTCGAGGATCCCATGCCGGTAAATCAAGACCTTTGCAATGAGCGGTAAGACGAGTCGCTGGGTGGCCCGTCGTTTCTTCAACATACATTGAAAAGGCAACAGCACCGGAGGCGAGAACAGAAAACAAGTCATCGCAACCTGGTTGGGAATGAGCAAGCATTGCAAGAGCAAGCGGAGGCAATTCAGGTATTCCGAATTGCCACGGAACAACATCGCCTTGCTTGTATCGGCCAAAATCGAATGGTGCATGGAAATGGTCCGACCATTCATCAGGAAGCCAATCGTGTTCAACCAATTCGCATACAATCGAAAGTGCAGCTCCTGCAGAAATAGTGTCAATCCCCAATCGATTACAAGCATCATTTCCGTCCATAACATCCAATGAACTTGTTAGGCCGAGATTCGATCCAAGCATTGCTAGCGTTTCGTATTCAGGACGATCCACTCGATCGAGATGAATTGGACGCTTTCGTTGTTTTACGCCATTGATTGTTGGCCGATCCGCAGCCTCACATGCGATTGGACAAGGAGCACAGCAAGCGGATTGTTTAGCATCCGGTAATGATTCATGCCAATGCTCTCCAGACAATTCATGAGCATTCAGTTCACTGCGTACTTCCACTGTTGAGGTTCCACCTCGTACTTTAAGTTGCGAAAACTCAGGAATCATTGCATTTGTAGAACTGTAATTGGCAGTAGGCATTCGACCATTTTCGGAGGCATATATTGGGCCACGACTGGTACCGAAGGAATAGAATGGATCTCCTGAACGTCTTCTGAGGCCCATTTCTTGACGTTGTACTTTCACTGCAGAAGTAAGACTTGCATCGCTTGCGTAACGAATGTGTTCCTTTGTGGTGGATTTTGCTGTCACCGCTTTGAGTCCTTTGAATCCAAAGGCTGCTCCAGTACCTCCACGTCCAGCTGCTCTTCGACCTGCTGTGAGGGGACTTGCAATTCGTACTCCGTTTTCACCTGCAGGACCAATTGAGAGACATTCGCCGAGATGGTCGAGTTTTTTCTCAACATCCCACGTCGTCAATCCTTTCAATTCGGTCGCATCATGAAGGACGGCTGAGCCATCTATAATTTCCAAGCGCATGAGTGAATCGCTCGCTCCAGTAATGAATATTCCATCCCAACCTGCTTCACGAAGAACGTGACCGATATTCCCACCGATGTATGTATCGATGTACAGATCAGTAAGAGGAGAACGTGTGACAACAACAGCTCTGCCTGAAGAACCTACTTTACTGGCCTGATAGGGCCCTGTCATGAAGAGTAGTGGCGTTGATGGGTGGCGGGATGAATCGATCTTCTTCGTGACTGGATGAAGCAGTGAAATCGCCTCAGAGTAGTCTGTCGTGTCCCATTCAATGAGAAGACGTGTTGCAAGACCTTTACCGCCCATACTTTCCATGAGCCATTCGTGAGGAATGTCTCGCGTCTGAATTTCCTTATTGGTCATATCAACCCATAGGACACGACCAGGAAACCCATCGAATCGCCAAGACAACTGCATCAAATCACTTCATCCCATTATGCGCTTCCATGAACCATCTTGATGCTCATAGATCATCGGAACCCCTGTTGGAACTTCCAATCCAAGAACGTCCTCCTTCGAAAGTCCTTCAAGATGCATGATGATGCTTCGAAGAGAATTCCCATGCGCAGCAACAAACAGATTCTTTCCTGAATCATGAGCAGGTAAGAGAACGCTTTCAAGATAAGGGATTGTACGTGCAGCAGTTAACTCAAGACTCTCACCGTTTGGCGGAGGCGTGTCGAATGAACGTCGCCAAATCTTGACTTGATCAGAACCAAATTTATCTCGAGTCTCTTGCTTGTTCATACCTTGAAGATCACCATACATTCGCTCATTTAATTGCCATGAAACATAGACTGGGAGGATATTGGAATTATCTGCATCTTGGTTAAGTTGAGACCATGCAACCATCTTTCCTTCGTTCTCGCTCATTTTGTCTCCAGAGTCAACGTACTGAATAACTGGAGTTTTACCACTGTTATGTTGGCTTAATGCGAGCATTGCTGTCATTTGAGCACGAATGAGCGTGGAGGTGTGAACTTCATCGATCTGAATGTTTGCTAATGTACGTCCTCCAGCGAGTGCCTCATCAATTCCTGTTTGGGTTAATGGGACATCAACCCAACCCGTAAACAAGTTCGCAGCATTCCACATTGACTGGCCGTGGCGCATCAGGATAAGTGAAGCCATATCCACGCCACTGGTCGGTGGTGCATCAAGCCTACGACGAAATGACTCTCAAATTTCTTAGGTTTTGCAGCATAGGTGAAATAAGAATAATTTTAACTAAACAGGTTTGATTTTAATCATGGAGCACCACATCTCTGATTGGGACGAGATTAGCAATCTCTTTGCAGAGATGTTTCAAAACCTCGGAGAAGTCGAACGTTCAACGAACGTTCTCTCGTTTTCTTCGACAAAACCTCACGTAACGACAGCAATCATGCTAACAAATGATGGACAACTCGTTGCAAGCATGCCATTGCATAACATTAATTCTCGATTTGAACGAGTGATTTTTGATGATTCTCTAGAATCAATTCGTTTAATTGGGCCTACGTTTGATTATACATACTCAATCCCTTCAGAACTTCTACAACTTAGAAATTCAATGTAATCAACGCGCAGTAGAGTGGTCATTGATTCACTCTATGCAATGAAATGGTAAATCTAATTTATTCGGATTTACGCACATTGATTGCGTTTGGTCCCTTAGGACCTTCGCCAACTTCGAACTCAACAGAGTCTCCATCATTGATTTCACCAGTCACTTGGGACTTGTGTACGAAGAGATCTTCTCCGCCTTCTTGTTCGATAAAGCCGAAGCCTTTTATCCGATTAAACCATTTTACTGTACCTGTTGGCATTGTCTGCACGTCAAAATTCAACTAATTGAAGTAATCTATTTCCGTGTGAACAAAAACTCTAGTTGTGCATAACGAATACAACAGTCAGTTCAATATTACAGAAGAATGGGTAAGAGACCTAGAGCCAGTAGTGGTAGGAGTCCCATCGCAAAGTCTCTAACGAGTAAGCCGAGCATTGTTTTTGTGTTGACACGAGCAATCTTGTCAAATTCCTTTTGCATCTTTTCATCAATATGGTCACTAAGTTTGCTTGCACCACTTCTAGCTGCCTCAATAGCAGCCCCGATGGCCAATGAACCCAACAGGCCCTGGGGGGTTAATTTTCTAGCGGCTAATGCTCTGCCAAGCCACAGTTTCGCGGAACTTTTTGCAATGCGTTTTGATGTAGAACTAGCGTCATCTGCAACTTCTTCAGGCTGATCTTTTCGTCCAAATTTTCGAATCCATCCTCGTAACCCGAGCCCTCTATCTGCAATTTTTCGTAATTTATTGACATCGTAGCGATCTATTGCCCGAAGCATTTTACGTACTCTAATAATCCTAAATATATCAAAAATTATCCAAATTCCAACAAACAAAAGCAGTAACAATATACCAAAAATCGGAACTTCATTCCACGATTGCCACCCGATTGGATCGAGTAAGAAACGTAACAATAGAACGAAAATTGGAGGAATAACAAATGCAAGTATCTCATTTACTGCAAGGATACCAAATCCTCTGACAGGCAATGTTCGCAATTGTTTTATTGCCCAACCTGTGTGTGGTGCTAGTTTTTTGATCGCTCTTCTAAATGGCAAAACAAGGAGGAATAACCGAAGAAACATTGGAAGCCAAATTATAATCAAAACATAAGCAGCCCAAGGACTCTCTGGCGGTATTTCTGGAAGGGAAAGTGGTTCCGCCATACACCAGTCAGAAGATTTCCTTTATTGAAAACATCCTAAAGAAAACCCCGCAGGTGCATAATTCTTAAGCAAATTCTTCTATCAAGTTGCATGTCAGAGGAGGAATACTCCGTCAAAACTGTTGCTCAGTTGAAGATAATCTTGCAGGAGAAGGGGTTGCCTGTAAGCGGTAAAAAAGCTGACTTGATCGCTCGTCTTGTTGAAAATGAAAAACCAACAAATCTCAAATCAACTGTTATTGGTGATTCGGTACAGAAAGATGGAAAGTCTTCGGCAGAGGGCTTGCCTTTCTTTGCATCAATCTTAGAAAATGGAATTGATTCTGTGGATTTCGATAAAGACCAGACTATTCGTTACGCAATAACTGCATTTATGTTCACAATGATTATTGTCGGTCTAAACTCCATGTCATGGTATTACTACTCTCTTGATTATGACTACGAAGAAGACATGTGGGGCGATCAAAAACAAGAATACGAGATGGGGTTGAATGAGTTTGAAATAAGTATGTCCATGGCGGGTATGAATCTTCTTTCAATGGTTATGGACTATGAGGGTGAGTGGTGCGGCGATGAAGAAGTCATCTTTGATTGCGAAAGTTTCTCGACTGCTGGAACAATCACCACTCTAATGCTATGGTTATCTATGCTGTCAATGCTATGTATCATAGGGATGGGGATAGCTCAAGGATTTGGCAAATTGGACCAAGACTTCTTCATGAAAAATGCTGAAATGATTGATAAAATCCTTTGGCTTTCCGCAACAATCCCTTTGCTTCTTGGGACACTTATCTATGGATTAATGGCCTCCGTGAGCCCAGTTGCTGATGATTTAGAAGACCCTGAGGTAGGGATTGAAATTACATCGAGTTTGGGTGGCATGTGGTGGATGATGTTCATCTTTTCAACAACATACATCTGCTACATCTATCGTCACAAGATAATGGAATTGTATCAGAAGTTCATGTCTGATGAGCCCGAAGCCTCAAACGATTGAGTGTCGACAAACATCTGATGTCGGAGGTGAATATCGATGCTGATATCCGCAAAGCGGAGACTCTGCCATCCGAATTCTATACCGACGAACTGCACTTCTCTAAGCAAATAGAAAGACTCAGTCAAAGTCTACAATTCGTCGGACATTCAAGTGAATTCACATTCGATCTTACTCCGATTCCACATCTTGAATCCATATTGAAACAACCGCTTCTTCGGACGAATCAAGAATCAGAAAAACATCTTCTATCGAATGTTTGTACACATCGAGGAATGCTTTTGTGTCAAGAGAAAAAGAATGGGAAATCGATTCAATGCCCGTATCATGGAAGAACCTTTCATCGAAATGGAGAATTGAAACATATGCCTGGATTTGAGGGTGTCGAGAACTTCCCTTCTCCTTCTGATAATCTACCTTCCCTCAATCTAAAGGAATGGTATGGGTTTGAATTTACATCACTTGATTCTACTATGAGATTAGAAACGATTCTCAAACCAATTGAGCAAAGAATGAATTGGTGGTTGAATGATTTAGATCTCGAACACGACGCCTCAAGAGATCGTCAATGGGACATCGATGCGAACTGGATCCTCTACGTTGACAACTATCTGGAGGGTTTTCATATTCCATTTGTTCATCCAGAACTCAACGATGCATTAGCAAACGATGGATATTCAACCGAGTGTTTTGAGAATGCAGTATTACAAGTTGGAATGGCAAATGAGGGTGATGTTTGTTTTGAGATTCCGAATGATTCAATCGATGCAGGAAAACGTATTGCTGCCTACTATTGGTGGATGTATCCAAACATGATGATGAACATTTACCCATGGGGCGTTTCAATGAACATTATCATTCCAAAAAGTGTGAACAAAACCACAGTTTTGTTCAAGAGTTATGTTCGAAATCCTGAACTTCTAAACAAAGGAGCTGGTGCCCTTCTCGATAAAGTTGAACTTCAAGATCAAACCGTTGTTGAGGGATGCATGCGTGGACTTCAATCCAAACTGTATCATCGTGGGAGATATTCAGCAACCCATGAAAAAGGCGTTCACCATTTCCACATGAAACTCACACAACAGACCGATTAAGGATCTGTTTCCTTAGAATTTCGTGTATTGTTTGTCAACATAATTTGAGTGTTCTTTATTGATTGGTGGCTTACCTTTTCGAATTAATACAACCAGGAGAAGTAAGATCAAAATGAGTACAGAAATGAGTGAAACAGCCCTCACTGTCTCAGTGCTCATTAGATTCTGTTCCCCCTCTGCTTCTTTTTCTGTTTCTGTTTCAATTAACATGTCGCAGCCATCCGGAATACCATCCGAATCAACATCGATTGAATCATCATAATTTGGACAAATATCAACATCATCGGCAATACCATCAATATCTGAATCGATGAGAAGATCACAGCCATCAGGGACACCGTCTGAATCGATATCTATGGAATCGTTATGGTTGTAGCAAATATCTGTTGAGTCTGAGACTCCATCATTATCTGAATCAATCAAATCATCACAGCCATCTGGAATGCCATCCAAATCAACATCGATTGTATCATCAAAATTATTGCAGATGTCATCAAGATCCAAAACACCATCATTATCTCGGTCGATGAGGTCATCACAACCATCTGGTATTGAATCGAAATCGAGATCGATGGCATCATTGAATGAGGGGCAAAGATCATCCGCATCTGAGACTCCGTCTTCATCGGAATCAAGTTGACTATCGCTGCAGCCATCAGTATAGACTGATTCTCCAATTGGTGTTTGTTGACAGAGATCATCCGCATCCATGATCCCGTCTTGGTCTGCATCAATCGTACTTCCTGGGAGTCGTTGCTCTTCACTGCAACCGTCAACATACACTTCTGTTGAAACTGGTGTACCTGGACAAAGGTCTTCATCATCGTTCACACCATCATTATCTGAGTCGATGATTGGATGGAATAAATCAGCCATAGCTGTTGCGATTCTTGAATCCCAACGAGAAGCATGTTCACGCAATCCTGCTTCATTGAAGTGGATTGTATCATAGCGCCATTGTGTACCATTCAGGTCATCTGTAGGAGGGCCTGGGAATGTCAAGGGATCCTCATCAATAACTGCATTTTGACCCTCAATAATCCACCCCATCTTTACGGGATCTCCATTGGGAACAAAACTCACTCGAGCAACAATCCATGGTATCTCATATCCTGCATATTCTCGACTTCCAAGGACGACTTCTCCAAGCATTCGTGCGTAATCTTCTGCAGCAGTTCCACCTGCATTGCTTTCTCCTTGATGCCACAAGATGGCTCTTGCTCCATTCGGTTCAACCGCATCTAAGGCATCTGTAATACGAGGAAAGAGGTCATTCTGACTCGGCACCCATCGATCGACTTGTGTACCGCCAAAACCAACAGAAAGGAAACCTATTGGAACATCATAGCGACTTGCGAGTAAATCACCAGCTACTGGCCACGGAGAGCCACTGTTTCCCGTAGCAGCAGGTTGAGGGTCGTATCCAAAACGCCAGCCGCTCGGCCCCCAAGTGCTTACTCTTGAGTCAGTGGGTGTCAGTGGGGCGTCGCCAGAGTTCGCCGAATTTGATTGCCCAGCAACAATGAATACTTCCCCTACACCTACTGGATTCACGGTGTGTAAGGCCACCTGATTTCCGTTATTCATGAATCGAAATTCAAGGCGATGCCATCCTGTTGGAACCTCAATGGTTCCATAAAAATTCGAACTTAGAGGCACTGCAACCGAGACCCACTCTGATTCAAAGTCCGTTTCGGGCGTGATGTATCGCCCTTCAATGAGATCAACTGCATATTCTGTTGAACCACTCACTGGAAAAATACCCTTATTGTATTCATCTCGTTGAACGATTTGATGATAATCAGGAGATTCCAGTGAAATCATTAATTCAGATGGAGTAGGGCCTGAGCGCACTAAAATAGTCATGCTTTTCAGCGAATATTCAGCAGCATTTGAAGCAAAAGTCCAATCTGGGTCTTTCTCTTGATCTGGATTATTCCCTATTCCCAGATCGTCGATATTTGAGCCCCCCCACGCGTTGTAAGCAAAGAGCGTTTGACCTGAGTCATAGTCGTGCACTTGCATACTGCCGTAACCCGCAGAATTAACACTGTATTGAGCGTCTGCAAAGTCATATTTCGAACCGTCTCCATTTGGAACTCCTAAGTCGTTTGAAGTGCCATAATTTGTCCCCCAGAATTCGATGACTCCAGTATCAATTACACCAAGTGAGGATAGATTCGGATGATTGGATTGGATTTCAACATCTTTCAAGAGTTGGTTATGGACGATTCCAGAATTAAAGGTTGGAACTCCTAATTCATCAGCATGCATGGTCATACTCGGGAAAGAGACAAAGACCCAGGTTCGTCCCTCATTTGGCTTTTCTAATTCAAGATAGTAAGCAACTCGATCGAAGGTGAAATCAATACTTGAACTGGAATCTACTGAATATGGAACTGGATCATTGTTGTATTGAGCCTCATCAGGGATGTCTAACTGGTACACAACCGTGTAATCATCTGAACCATTCACATCATTCGAGAACGTCTCTTGGATAGGAGGAAGGTCTTGAAGGGCGTCTTCAACTGCTGGCGTCCATGATGAAACCAAGAAAAGGAACATCAAGGAAACTATCAATCTCCTTCGACCCATATTAACGGGTATTCATAGTGAGATATATACCCATACATCGCATTTTACGGGAAAAACCAATCAGTACATTCCTGTTGGAGACGACTAGTGGAAGGAAATGAATAAAGTAAATCTCTCAGAAAAATTTGCTCTCTTTTCGGAACATTGGACACCGAAAATCATCTCAGAACTCAACGATTATCAAATTAAAATTGTCAAGTTAAAGGGAGACTTCGTTTGGCACGATCATGGTGATACCGATGAATTCTTCCTCGTCATCGAAGGAACAATGTTCATCGAATTTGAATCAGAAACTATGGAGCTCTCACAGGGAGAAATGTATGTTGTACCAAAAGGTGTGAAACATCGCCCTTACGCTCACGAAGAGTGCAAAGTAATGCTCATTGAACCATCTGGCGTCGTTAACACAGGAGAGGCTGAAAGCGAGCTTACAGCATCAAACGATGTTTGGATCTGATTGCTTATTCAGAAGCCTCTGCAACAGCATCAGTTCCTGACATCAGGTCTTGGAAATTACCATGCAGAACACCACTAAGAGCAGTCAATCCCCAAATAGCCATAGGTGGAATATTTTCTGCAAATGTCATCTTCATTGGATCACTAGTGCCTATTTGCCAAGTTAGTTCCATTGCACATGCAACAACAAACCAAACCCATGCAGGTCCTGCGATTACTGCAGTCAATCTTGCTTGGTCTTCTCCTTCAGTGAAGAAAGCAACATACAACATTGTTACAGATGTCAATAGCATGAATCCACTTATCAAGACTTGAGGGTCATCATTCCAATCAGTCTGCAAAATAGTTCCAACTAGAGCATGGAGTAAAGCCATAATGATTAGCCAGATTTTTGGGTTAAGGATTTTCTTTAATTGTTCCATTTCAAGCACTCTCCTCGGTTACACCAGGAACTGAAATCTTGCCACCAAGCATGAGACCGCCGATGATTAAGTGAACCAATAAGACAACTGGGAAAACCATTCCAAAGAGTTCTGGATTATTTATGATAGGAAGACTGAGGAACAATGTTCCAACCGGCATTAATGCAGGCAAGAGGTAATCCATTGCAGACTCTGGACGCTTCATCATAAAGGAGACGAGTCCAATTAAGACAAGAGAAAGCCCCCAAGTGACTGGAGACATTTGCCAAACAGTGGCTCCTGTCTCAAAGGCAGCGTTTTGCGAACCCAATTTATCAGAATCACTTGCAAATGCGTATGATTCATTCTCTGCATCGACATCTAAATCCTCAGCATTTATGACTGTCACATTGCTTCCCATTCCAGTAATGAAAAACGCCATGGTGAGTACTACTAAGACACTAGCAATACTCAGGAGTTGCTTGTTCATTCCACTAGCGTTTGCCATCATGTCTGAAATGAGCAAGTATAGACCGCTAAGAACCATCAGTGTACCAAGTGTTGCTGCGATTAACAGGGGCATAAGAGAATCTGCTTCGTTGATTAAAGAGTCTGTTCCACGCATACCGATTAGATCTGATGCAGGCCAGTTCATGTATGCGCCAACAAGAAGAAGTGGACCAATTGCCAAAAAGTAAGGGGCGAGGTTTCTTTCGCTCATAATTAGGCCTCCGATGATTCTTCTACAGCTGTATCGTCCATGTGGAGATAGCCTGCAACACCCATCAATATTGTCACGCCCATTATAATCAACGGAATAACCAACGCAGCAGTTCCGTCGTTGCCATACTCGTGCTTGTTCGTAAGCCACATCATTCCCCCGCCAACAATCACGACCATTGCGCCTGATGCAGTCATTGCCATTTGTGAGAGGGCCTTGCCTTTTACGAACAATCCAGTAGCGATTGCTAGAATTCCATAAGGAATCATGTGGAGACCCCACATCTGCTCATAGGCTTCGTCATGGGCTGCAACATTATCTTCACCCCATCCCATTTCTGCAACTTCTTCTGCAGTGAAAACATTCATGGTTCCTAGGAGGAGTACAACAACACCTAAACCGATAAGCCAGCCTTTTGGATTCAATATTTTTTTAACATCCATGCTAGGTTCATCCTAGCCTAAGATATAATGTTTCCATATATATTGTCAACTTAAACCGGCTTTTGTTAAGAGGAATGGAATTTTCGACTCTCTCAATAACGCATCGTTAATGATATGATGGAACTACTCTTCTTCATCAGAGGGTATGGAAGTTACTGATTTGTACTTAGATTCGCTTTCTTCCAAAGCATTTCGTAAGACAAGACCGTGATAGACCTTGATTTTCTTTTCCTTCACCATAAGATTGACCTTGCTCTCTAATTCGATGAGTTCCTTCAATGATTTCGCCGCTTCAATCTCTCTGAGACACTTCTTGTACTCTCCCCGACGAGCAAAGAAAATCGCAAAATAGATCGGAACAAGAAGGAACGGAATCACCAATTCTTCAAAGACAATTTCACTAAGGGCAGATAAGGAAAATTCAATGCTTTCAGCATCGTATTCAGAGCTAAATGAATCGCCTGACAAACCGCCTGAATAGAAAAACCCTGTATTACTATTGAAGTAAAGATTGAATGGAGTTTCTTTTTCATCATAAATGTCTGAACCTCGATCAAGTTCAACATCATCTGGCCAACCATCATTATCATTGTCATCATCTATGACATCTGGAATCGTATCTCTATCAGAATCTTTAGGCGTTGAGGCTGCATTGTAAGGATCGTACAGAATTGTACCAGACGAAGCTGCGCGTTCCATCTCATTGCGAATTCCATCCCCATCTGCATCATCATCATAGATGTCGGGAGTGAAATCTCCATCGATGTCAGAGCATCCTTGAAGTCGATATCGGCTTTTACCATATGTGAATGGGCAATTATCTGACTTGGCATGTAATCCTTGATCTGCATAACCATCGCCATCTGTGTCTGACCAGATACCTGGATCTTCTGGCCAAACGTCGACATTGTCTGGACTGGAATCTCCGTCCATATCTTCATCCGCCACATCCCCGATCCCATCACCGTCAAGATCTCGATGCTCATTCGCATCAAATGGGAACGCATCTGCTCCCATCGACTCATTCCAATTTACATCTGGGTCAGACCAACCGTCTCCATCTGAGTCGAGGCATCCGACTCGATCCTCTGTGGACTGGCCAGATTCTTCACATGAGGTGGAGCCGGATTCATCAGCGTAAACAGGGACAGAAAAAAGTAAGATTGTAGCCAGAATAAGTGGAACACCTTTGGACTTCATGGCGTTACTCAAAGTTGAAGATTTATTGGTTTATTGGAATACAAAATATGCAAACATTTCAATAAAAGAAACTCTAGAATCTTTGTATGAGCAAAATATGGACGCTTTTTGTGATGTCTCTCCTCTTCTCTCCGCTAGCTGGATGCACCTCTGACGATGGTGAAGAAACGGTTGTTTTTCCAATGTTTTCTTCTGTTGCTGACAATAATGAAGTCTACGATAACGCTCGAATGAATGGAACCCCATTCATCGTTATCTTCTCTGCCGAATGGTGTAACAATCCTTGTTACACGAGTATGCACTCAATTTGGGCTACTGAATCTGAACTTCCTGTTTTGGTAATGTCCACCGATCCTGTCGAAAATGCAAGTGGAGTCACATTGGCTCAATGGCATGATTCTGCAGATGCATTTGACGACGATGGAGATGATACAGGGGTTTCTCTCACCACATACGCATTCATGAAAGGATTCGAAGCTGGCGAAAAACTCGGAATTAATGCACCAGGAACGGTCTTATTCGTTAATGCGATGGGTGAAATTACTCATACTCACGAAGGAAAACTTGAGGATTCAAGCAAGATTTCCGAGTATTGGCAAGAAGCTTCTGCATAAGAAGAGATAGTTTCACCGAATATCTCTTCAAAGAGGTCTCATTGGGTGAACCATGGTCTTTACACACGACATGTCGCAATGGCTCGGATTTTCTATTGATGAGGATTGGCTTGAAGAGAACATATCTTGGAGGGATTTCGGAACAGGAGTCCGTTTAGGCAAACTCAAGCGAGAAGAAAAGACCTCGCTCGTCCTCTATGAAGCAGATTCTGAAGTTACAGTCGATGCTTTCATGCCACACATGCATCCAGGTGGTGAAGCGTACGTTGTTCTCAAAGGAGAGGTATGGGACGAGGATGGAACCTATCCAACTGGGTCGATTGTTTGGATGGATCCAGAATCCACACATACTCCAAAAACAAAAGGAAAAACTCTCATCCTCGTGTTGTGGCCACAAGGTGTCAAATCAGTTTGATTTCTCTTCAAGGTCATACTCGCCACTAATGAGCATTCCATCGAACAGAAACGGTCCGGCTGGAACAACTGCTGCAATGAATCCATGAAACAGAGCGGTCATGTTCCAGTGTCTTCCAACACCATAGAAGAGTGCTCCAAGGAAGGCTAGGAAAAGGAAGCCATGAATCTGTCCAACAAGGGATACCAGCGATGGATCTCCTCCAATATATTTCACTGGCATTGCAACTGCAAAGAGAATCAGTGCAGAGAATCCTTCGATATAACTCAAAAATGAGACGATTTGTTTCATGAAGAAGCCTCCACCATTGGACGACTTGAGCCACAAGACGGACATTGTTGTTCATCACTTTCTCCGTAGTCGTGCTTGCAAGCAGGACATGTTGCGGAAAGGACAAGTTCACCAATCGTCGAATAGGATTCGCCCTGTAATGTTAGCATTCCACTCTCAGCAAGCGCAACAGAATAACGGCCAGAGCCTCCAATTCGTACGAGCAAATCTGGAGGAAGCGTTACAGTTCCTAAGTCATCGATGAGGAGTTCTCGACCTTCGGTCAAATCTTCAACATCGATTTCAACTCCATGTTCTGCAACGAATCGACCATCTCGAAGTTCAAGACTTCTGTTAGCAAATGCAGCGACTTCCTTTGAGTGTGTTACAATAAGGAAAGAGACGCCCTCAGTTTCATTCAATTCCTTGAAGATATCAAGAACTGCTCGACCAGTAACAGGATCGAGTGCACCTGTTGGCTCGTCAGCCAAGATAAGTCGTGGATTTGTAATCAGAGCACGTGCAATTGCAACACGTTGCTGCTCACCACCACTGAGCATCTTTGGCAAGGCTCTTGCTCTGTGAGGCATACTCAGTCGTTCGAGCATTTCATCTGCTCTTCGCAAGGCTTCCTTCGAACGAACACCTTGATTTCGTAATGGCTCAGCCACATTGTCTCTTGCGTTGAGATGAGGCAAAAGGTTTCCATCTTGGAAAATAAACGAAACCGTCTTTTGACGAAGTCGAACGAGTTCTTTTCCTTTCAATCGAGTCATGTTGTTTCCATCAAGCGTGACTGAACCTGCACTTGGTTTCATTAATCCTCCAAGACATTTCAGAAGTGTTGATTTTCCAGACCCAGAAGGTCCTACAACCGCAACGGCTTCACCTTCTTTCATATTGATGTACAAACCTCGTAAAGCCACGACATTTCCATCTTCTGCTTTTGATTCATATACGTGATACAGGCCATCTGCTTCGAGAATGCTTTTCTTTGTTACATCAGACATACTTCATTCCCCCTTGAGAACACTTGCAAGATCAGCGCTAAGTGCTCGACGTGTCGTTACGACCAATGCGAGAACGACCGCTACGAAAACAGAGAACGTGACTAAACCGAGTTGAACCCATGGATAGACCAACTCACGTTCAATTACCGTGGACGTTCCACCGAATATCTGGAAGATGAACCCGAAGACGTCGAAGAATCCATTGAACGAGAACGCAACACCAATACCAAGAATGATTCCAAGCAACATCGAAACGAGAACAATTGAAAGAATCTCAAACAGGACAAGTCGAATAATCTGATTTGGACTTGCACCGATCGCTTGTAGAATCGCCAGTTCTTTCTGTCGCTGTGTGAGTACTAGCGATAAGAAAACGAAGGCTGAGGCTACAGCTGCAATACTCGCTACAACGAATTGTAATGACAGAAGCCCAGGTGTTCCAAAGATTAAACCACCATCTCGCTCAACTGCTTCGTGAGCAGTTTCCCAATCATTCGTGCTCGAGACTCGAGAATCTGCTTCAATGATCGAAGCGAGTGCTTTCAAATCATCTCCACTGATATCAGGAAGATGGATAATCCACGTTGTTGAATTATGTTCATCTGCATCTTCATCTCCTACAAATGCTCTCCATGAATCTTCTGAGATGATCAAAGAGGAACTCATAGCACCACTTGGAACGCCAGGAATGAATTTATGCACTCCAATGTATCTCAACTCTTCTTGGAATGGAGTGATGACGACGTCCCTCGATTGAATGAAGAAGAATGGTTGAATTAACTCGGGGAAGTCTGATAATTCAGAGAAGGTTGTACACTCTTCAGCTGGGGCTATTTCTCCATTTGGACAAATCATGCCTTCAATGCTCTCAGTAACGTCGAGATCGTAACGCCCTACACGTTCGATAAGTTCTTCCATTGTAGGTTGTTCTGGATCCACTGCAGTCAGAAGGGATGCGAAAGAAAAGAAAATTGCTCCTTCAAGATTTGCTTCTGAGAAATTGGTATTTGTAATGTTCGTGTTAACAAATATCGACTCACTTAAGTTCGAACCTGAGAAGTTCGCACCACTAAGATTAGCGTTAATGAAATTCGTTCGACCAAAATCTCGATTTGAAAAGTCTTCATTTGACAAATCAGCATCGCTTAGATCGGTATCCAGTACAGAAGCGAAAGCGAATAAAAGGCCGATTCTATCTTCTCCAGAGATGTCCGATGGAACAAAATCTATGTCATTATATGTGAAATTGACCACTTCAGAGCGAGAATCTGACGCAGCGAGGACGATGTCTTCTGCATCGTTACTTCGTCGTCCTGAACCCCACAAATCCAAACCATAGGCTGCATCTTCGCCAGCAGAGAAGGTCATGCCTCCGTAAATTGAAGGATCCGAGCCATCTCCTGGAATCGCTTGCTGATTCCAACGTAACACTTCATCGCTGTTGTTCATCAAAACATAGGTCAGATATGCATCACCGCCTCTGGTCGGGCTGAGTAATATTTGAGGAACTGTCATTGCAACAATTTCTCCGTCGGGATAATATTCAGTAAGAATGGCTTCAACTTGGGATTGGTTTCGAGGACCATCCATCACCATTTGTAATTCTGAACCTACGTTTGCATCAGCAGTTCTCTCATCAACCAGAGTACCAGTGTATCCTTGTACCGCTGCCAGAGTTACAATCGAGAGAGTAAGAAGCATAATGACCGAGAGTCTATTAATCGATTCAGAAGATCCTGACCCTTTCAATCCACGCTTAACATCTTTCAGTAACGCAGTCTTTCCAAAGATGGACTGCATAATGTAGGGGCCTTTTGCCCCCAACCAAGCGAGAAGAAGCGCACCGCCAATCCACAAGAAGAACGGTCCAAAGATTCCGAACAGTCCTTCAAGGAAGAAGTTGGAATAAAGACCGTCTTCGCTGCCATTTTGTTCAAGAGCAGTATCGGTGAAGGATAGCATACCGATGGTAAACATTGTCCAATGAAGCCAACGTCGTGGAGGACGTTTCTTCGAGATCGTTCGGACGCCTTCGTCTATTTCCATTTCGATGAATTCACGTGTGCGACTACGTCCAAAGAGCAAGGCTACGCCGAGTGTGGCAAATGCGGTAAAGAGTGTTGCTGCAAACGATAAAGCAGGATTAACTTCAGTTGTAAGTTCAGAGAACACTAGGAACCCTACTGCAGAGAGAACAATCGGTACCGCAATCATAGCAAGCAGGTAACCAACAACCCATCCTGCGAAAGCAATCACAGAAAGTTCAAGCAGAACCATTCCGCTCAACCGTTGAGTGTCAGCTCCTATGACTCGCTGAATACTGATTTCTCGTCTTCGTTGTTCAAGACTCAAAACCAAACCGTAAATCAATACAGCAATTGATAGAACCACGATTGGAATCATGATGATGTAATCAAATGCTTGAATGAGGCCAAGGAAGATTTGCAGGAAAGTGATTGTTCCGCTAACGATATCGAAGTAAAACACTTCAACAGTTCCGTTTGCATATTCTTTGTCCCCAACTCTCATGCCAAGGTCTTCCAGCCATTCCGCTGCTTCAGTGGTGGAAGAGGATGGAATCAGTGAGCGATTAACAGACATTGAAAGGTAGATGTGATCGTTATCAATGAGGATTCGTTGTTGTTCATCAGATAATGAAGTAAGTGATGCAAAGACAGGATTTGGTGGAAGCGTTGGATTTCCAAAGTCCCAAGGATCATACACTCCAAGAATTGTCAAATTCTCAACAACGAATTCTTCTCGGCAATATGTTTGCTCGTTTCTTTCGCTTGTGATTTCTCCTGCACAGTTCTCTGGAGTGATTGAATCTGAACCAAGTTCAGAAGTTTGGGTGACATATACGAACGACAGTGAATCGATTTTGTCGCCGACGTTTGCTCTCGCATCTGATACAATGTTCGATGGAAGAATCAAACCACGTCGGTCTTCCATTTCCTCTGGCGAAGGCCATTCTCCCAGACCATCGATGATGTTGCCACCAAATCGTTCGGCTAATTCGCCATCAAAGGCCCCTGGGCCCATGAATCGAATTCCACGCATTTCTGAAATAGGAGGGCCTGCATCTTCCAGTTCAGGATAGTTGAATTTGACATCTTCCCATAACGGATTCGAATTTGCTTCCATCGAACGCATTTCTAGAGGCTGCGCTACAATGAAATCTTGATTGAAGAAACCTCCGCCGTGAATCCCCTGACGACCTAACGTCAAGGCACAGTCAGTGAATTCCACAAACTCTGAAACAAGTTCATCACACACTTCCATCATCACTGTGGAATTATTCGTCCAACCTTCAGTCCCTTCTGCTGGCTTACGGTCGAATTCAATTTTTGCATCGACAGGTTCGCCCTCAAGAGAAGTTGCGAGGAAAATTTGGCTCAATCCTACGCCGTAGGAAAGGACTGTCGTAATAACGAGGGATGCCAGGAACACTCCAGCAAATACTGCAAGGCCTCGTTCCTTGTTTCGCCATGAACTAACAAAGGCCATTCTGTAATTCGAAGGCAATTCCCTAACTCGATGAATAAACGTACCTAGGCGCCCATTCTCTTTGATCTCGTTTGCTTCAACGGATTTCTGTTCTGTTTCTTGAGACATAAAATCATTCCTCCTCTATTCCCCAAGCACTTCGTATATCGCTTGCAAATGTCTTACCTTCACGCAACAGCAACATTCTGTCTGCTTGTGTCGCAAGATCAGGATCGTGAGTAACCATCAAGATCGAAATTGGATTCTCTTCATCATTGCATAATCTCTTGAATAATTCCATGATTTCTTTGCCGCTGGCAATATCGAGATTGCCTGTAGGTTCATCTGCAAGAAGGATAGAACGCTTTCCTGCAATCGCTCGAGCAATGGCAACACGTTGTTGTTGACCACCTGACAATTGATCTGGAATATGGTGTGTTCGATCACCAAGTCCAACTTCATTTAGAGCGGCAACTGCACGCTCTTCAGCTTCTTCGCTTTTGTATCCACACAGTTCGAGAGCCATGGCAACGTTGTCTTTTGCTGAAAGTGAGGGGACAAGATGGAAGTCTTGGAAAATCCATCCAACTCCCTTTCGACGAATATCGACAACATCAGAAGGTTTCTGCTTGCCGTATTTACGGCCTTCAAGATCGATATCTCCGCTATCGGCGGAGAGGAGGCCTCCGATGATGTTTAACAATGTGGATTTTCCACAACCTGAAGGACCCATTAAGGCAACCATCTCGCCTTTTGTGATGCTCATCTCCACGCCCTTGAGGACTTCCAACTTGTTAGAACCAGAACCAAAACTTTTGGTTAAATTGTTGACTACCAGCATAAATTTCCCTCCAACATACAGATGATATACTCTTCTAGGGATTGCCTAAGTGTTTTTCTACATTTGTATGAATGTGGAATATTCCGTTCGAAAATAACTCCGACGACTTGAAAAGAGGAAAGGTTCAGGACTTCGATATGAGCGTAAAGACTGCCCTCATTACGGGAATCACGGGCCAGGATGGTTCTTACTTAGCAGAGTTGCTTCTTGAAAAAGGATATACTGTTTACGGGTTAGTCCGTAGAGTATCCCAGCCAAGCCTTGGCCGCAACCTCATCAACCACTTGATGAGTAACGATAATTTCCATTTACTCAATGGCGATCTTGCTGATCAGAACTCGATTGATAACGCAGTTCATCAAGTAAAGCCAGATGAATTCTACAACCTTGGTGCAATGTCATTCGTTCCTGAATCGTGGCGATCTCCAATGATGACTGCAGACATTACTGGTCTTGGAGCGCTTCGATGTCTTGAAGCAATCCGAAAGCATTCACCGAATTGCCGGTTTTACCAGGCAGGTTCAAGCGAACAATACGGAAAGGTTCGAGAAGTTCCACAATCCGAAGAAACCCCATTCCATCCACGTTCTCCGTATGGATGTGCAAAGGTTATGGCGTTTGAAATCACTCGAAACTATCGTGAATCATACGATATGTTTGCTTGTACTGGAATCTTATTCAACCACGAAAGCCCACGACGCGGTCTTGAATTCGTTACACGAAAAGTGACGATGATGGCTGCTCGTATCAAGCATGGATTCGATGAATGCCTCTACATTGGAAACGTTGAATCAAAGCGTGATTGGGGATTTGCTGGCGACTATGTTGAAATGCAATGGAAGATGCTTCAACAAGACAAGCCTGATGATTATGTCATCGCTACAGGACGAACTCACAGTATTCGTGATATGATTTCTCTCGCATTTTCACACATTGGCATGGATCTTACTTGGTCTGGCGAGGGCGAAAACACAATCGCTTTGGACCAATCGGGTGTTGTGCGTGTACGTACAAATCCGAAGTTCTTCCGTCCTGCCGAAGTCGACCTCCTCATTGGAGACCCAAGTTATGCAAAGGAAAAGTTGGGTTGGGAAACTAAGACAACCTTCGAGGAACTCGTAAGTATGATGGTCGAATCAGATTTGAAGATTGTTCAGGAAGCGGTCGATGGGGGCTATGCTCCACCAACACCACCAGAATGAACAACACGCTTTCTCATCATTCGATGAAAGAGTGGTGGAATCAACGTTATCCAAAACATCTGATAGTATCCTCCAGGCAACTGTGGAGATTCATCATGAGGTTTTAGTCGCTCATAAGGTGTGCTTGAACGAAGATGATGAGACGCATGCAGTGTCAAATTCATCAATGTGTATTTTGACCAACGACTGCGACTTTCCCATGCGTGGGAAGCGTTAGGTCGCTCATCTTCTCCGCGAACAAGCCCATGATGTTGGATGTAATTCACAAATTCAAGGAGATAGATTGCAACGATCGCCTGACCAAGGAAAGCACCAAAGTATTCCATTCCCCATAGAGCAAGAGAAATCAGTAAACTGAGTTCTAAGATTACAGAAATTGTTGCATCTTTTTTTCGTATTCTAAAGGCGTTTCTTAGTTGCAGAGGGATTGTTCGCAAAAAATGTACGTAGATGCTTCTGCCCCAAGGAGAGCTTGTTGGGTCCACTTCTCTGGCCCAATGCTTGTGATGCGTATGGTTGTGTTCAACAGTGAAATGAAGGTAAAGAACAGAGAAAAGATCGAGACGAGCGAGCCACCAACTGAACGATTTGGGTTTTCTGTGGCCAAGTTCATGAGCGGCTACAACACCTGCTGCACCAGTCGCTAATCCAGCGCATAGTATTGGGATTAGTATTGAAATAGAACCCAGGCCGTCCCAGATTCTGTACAATAATGCTACAACAATAATTGGCACCATCAAGCCATGTAAATGGACAATTACATCATGCCCGAGCCCTTCTTGTTCAGTATCATGAATGGTGGTCGAGCCAACAAGAGTATCCAAAAATGGATATATCCCGAGTAAAAGAACAATGGGGGCAATCATCCACCAACCACCAAGGATCAAGCATACAATCGCTGAAAACGGTGTGAGCAAACCCAAAAGGTGAGGTACCCAGTTGCTCATGTCACAGCATGAGCCCTATCATTCAATACAGTTGCCGTTGATTCAGGATCGACGAACGCTGGAAAGAATCTTATTCATCCAACTTGGTAAAAATCGAATACCGTTACGGTATTCAAGGTTATCAATCGTATTTTCAATGTATCTTTCTAAATTTGCATCCATTATTTATTCCTCCGTTGGTGTAGGGACTCCACGAGAATCTACAGGAGCTCTGTAGTGTGCAACAGCACGTGCATAACGCTCAAAGAAATTGGAAAAGATTCCACTTCTGTAGTTCTGTTTAGCCAGTGTCTGTTCTACGTAGGTCTCAAGTTCGATATCCATTGTTGTCCCCGTATAGAAGTAGGTGCCCGACCTATTCAAAGACGAGGTGAAAAAGCCAACACATAGGTGTAATTTATACATTAGGTGTTTTCTGTAACATCTTTAACGTCTCGCCTTATTCCCTTATACGCATTCATGTTGATCAGGGACTCTCCGAAATCCCGTGCATAGGCACATAGCCTTCGAATAGACTCCGAAACAGAAAACTCAACAAGCATCCATGAATGCTTTTGTTCACTTTGAAAAAGATGTCTTTCATGATCCTGCAAATCAATTTGAATCCTTTTCAGATTAGTTCTCGCCTCCTCGATTCGCTTTGCATCTCGAATACGAATATTGATCATTAATTCCTTTAGGGCATTTTGCCATTCCCCAAGTTTGTTTATTGAGGAATTGTTTTCTTTGTGCCTTAGAGTGGAACAGTGTTCATGCACATTTTTCCCGATTAAAATTGCATGGTCCATCATCCGTTCAAGTGAACGTGCAAGATTTCCAGATTCAAGGGATTGAATTCGCGTCATATTTAGTTTGGTTGCAATCGAATAGTTATCGATCAACAATCGCACCTGTCGTTCGATTAAGTGAAGAAGGGCATCAACCTCGCTTTCCCGTTCTTCAAGATCTTCGAGGAACGTAGGATCATCGCCGTCAAACACACTCATGATGTCCCGTATTGAACTTGATAGTTGGAGATACATTCGATTAAGGCTCGAGGTAATTGGCATCTCGCCGGTATTCAGGAGGCAGCGTAATTCAAAGAAAGAATCTTCTTCATCATAAAGTTCGAATCCTCGTGTTGCTCGTAGAAATTTTCTTATTTGTTGGCTTATTTTTCGCTTCTCTTTTGAATTATGACGGATGAGAACAATATCCGCCCCTGCAATATATGCCCCCATAAGATGGTCGAAGAGACTCTCATCAGGGAGGTGTTCTAGGTCAAAGCTGATGGTTCTGGTTGTTCGTTTTTCTTGTTCCATTGGCGTTAATCGCAGGGCACCGCTTGGCCTCCAGTCGATCTTAATTGAATTACTTGATTTCAGATGCTGACTTGTGATCCATTTCTTAGGGAGACTCAATGTGAAGGTTCCTCCTCCAGTTGATTGAATTTTTCGAATTGAGATATCTCCAGGTCCAGATGCCATGCTATCAACCATCCTTCACAATATACCTATATAGAATATATGGGGTTGTGAATATATACCCATTTCCAATAGGCCTATGCATGGAACCAATCACGGTTGTTGTAATTGCTCTTGCGTTAATTGTATGTGCCTACATGGCCTGGAATATCGGTGCGAATGATGTTGCGAATGCAATGGGTACATCTGTTGGGTCTCGAGCCTTAACGCTCAAGCAGGCAGTCATTATTGCTGCTATCTTTGAATTCGCTGGTGCCTTTTTTGCAGGAGATGCGGTCACGAAAACAGTTCGTAAAGGAATCTTAGAAGTGGATTTTTCAACGGTCACCCCTGAGATTTCACACGATATCGCATTTGGGTTCATCGCAGCAATGATGGCCGCAGCAACATGGCTAACAATCGCTACTCGATTCGGACTTCCTGTGTCAACAACGCATTCGATCATTGGTGGAATTATCGGTGTAGGATTGGTTCTCGAAGTTGACCATAATGCAGAATACATCAACTGGGAAGTTGTTGGAAAGGTCGTTATGAGTTGGGTTGCAAGTCCAATAATGGGGGCCCTCATTGCATTCTTCTCATATTACATCATCAAGAAACTCATCCTGGATTCTAGCAATCCTGAAGAGCGATCTTTGTGGTTAGCGCCTATTCTTGCCTTCCCTACATTCTTTGTTTTGGGTCTCGCTTTGCAGTTCAAGGCACTGAAAGGGTTCTTTGCAAAGGCGGATAGCAATGGGTGGATTGCGGATAAGTATGACTGGCTTCCTGCTAAAGAAGATGGAGTATGGGACCCATTTGCTGACAATGCTTGGCTTCCAATCAATTCACTTATGCTCGCTGCGCTCATAGGCGCAATTGCATCATTTTGCCTCTTCCTCATCCTCAAGAAAATTGACATCAAAGAAGAGAGCAAAGGCTTCCGCGGCGTTGAACGAATCTTCGTTTGGCTTCAAATCATTACAGCCGCATACGTAGCATTTGCACACGGTGCAAACGATCGTTCCAATGCAATTGGTCCTATGGCCGCTGTATGGCAAGTTCTTTCCAACGATACTGGAATGTTAATGGAAAAAGCGGACATTCCACTCTGGCTCGTATTGCTTGGTTCAGCTGGTATTGCTATCGGTGTCATGACATGGGGTTGGAGAGTCATGGAAACAATTGGAAAGAAAATTACCGACATCACCCCGACACGTGGTTTCGCTGCTGAATTCGGAGCTGCTACTACAATCCTCATCTTCTCTATGCCCTTCCTTGCAGTTCCAGTCTCTACAACACACACTCTCGTTGGTGCAGTTGTCGGAGTAGGGCTAGCAGGTGGAGCCAAAGCGGTTGATTTCAGAGTCTTTGGAAAGATTGCAGCCTCCTGGGTTGCGAGCGTCCCTGTCGCTGCTTTCGGTGCAGCAACAATATACATTGCATCGGGTGGAGACGATCTCAAGATGATTATTCTCCTTCCAATCGCCTTCATGACCGTGGGATATGCTATGTGGAAATCTCGAGACAATGAAATTTATGTTGAGGACGCTCTTTCTGATGCTGGTGGCTCAAAGACAGATGGGCCAACTCCCTTCGACCTCTTCCACAAGCACGCAGAAGCCGTCGAGATAACAGTTGAGAAAATGGTTGCTGCAGTTAAGAAAGCAAGTTCTGGCGAAGATGCAAGCAAAGAAATCGAAGAGACTGTTGAATCTGAATTTGTCGCTGATAATATCAAGTCTGAGATACGAGAACTTGCAAGTCAAGACCTGAGATTTGGTATCGCGGCTGACTCTGATTCATTCCTCCATATGGTAAGTCGCCAAGATAGAATTGCAGATTACGCACAGAACGTAGCAGAACAACTCTCCTTCCGCCCACTCATGGAAGATGAGGATGCTCGAAAAAATTTGATTGAAATGGCTGAAATTGTTTCCAAGACTGTCGCCAAGTACGAAGATCTGATTGAGGCCCTACGCCAATACCATATCAGTGGCCGAACAAAGGCCGGAGTCGATGAAGTCTATGCATTGATTCGTGAAGTGAATCTCATTGAACACGAAGCAGACGGTGTTGAGGCAAAGTCTGCTGCGTATGTCTTCTCCAATGGTGAAGATGAACCATTGGCTGCTATGCACATGTATCGTGTTCTACAACGACTTGATGATGTTGCAAATGCTGCAGAGAAGGCTGCAAATGCTCTCTTGCCACTGCTTCGTCGATGACCGTTTTCTTCAAGTGAGAAGAAGATGAGGCTTGCCCATCCGAGCCGTTCTCAATCGAGGCAACTCAATCGAAGAATCCGGCTCTAGGAGGAATCGATGTGGGTATGGATCCAGGATTGAAAGCCAAATTGCAAAAGCAACGATACCACATAGTTGGGGAACATGGAGGGGTGAAAACATGTCACTGGACAAAGGAATCCCTTCTGCGTGATCGTTCCTGCTACAAAGGAACATTCTATGGGGTAAAGAGCCATACTTGCATGCAGATGTCTCCTGTTGTAGACCAATGCAATCTTGCATGCACATACTGCTGGCGTGAACCCCACATGGATACGCTTGAACTCACTGATCAAGATCCTCTTGAACTCCTTTACGAAAGCGTAAGAGCACAACGAAGGCTGCTCTCTGGATTTGGAGGAAATGACAAGGTTACTCCTGAGAAATTCAAAGAAGCACAAGACCCGAAACACGTTGCTATTTCGCTGAATGGGGAGCCAACTCTCTATACCAAACTCGGTGAATACATGGATTTGTGCCACAAGCATGGAATGACAACAATGCTTGTCACAAATGGTACGCTTCCAAAAGTCTTAGAGAATTTGGACACGCTTCCAACTCAACTCTATGTCTCGGTTGATGCCCCCAATAAGCAAGTATTCGACGAAGTATGTCGACCAAAATGGGGCAATGGTGCGTGGAATCAATTTGAGAAAACCATCGACTTACTTCCAAGCCTTGATACTCGAATCGTATGCCGACATACCATGATGAAGGGAATCAATATGTCTTCAGAACACATCAAACAATTTGCAGCTCTTGATAATCGCGCAGATCCTGATTGGATTGAAGCAAAAGGGTACGTCTACGTTGGCCATAGCAGAGAGAACCTATCGATGGAGAACATGCCAAGTCACGAAGATATTCTTGAATTTTCAAATGAACTTGCACCGCAAGTTGATCGCCGAGTTCTTTCCGAAAGCCGGCCAAGTCGAGTAGCACTCATTGGTCGGGAGATTGTCCCAATCCCTCTACCGGATGCCGAGATGTTTTTCCCGGATGATTTGGGTATTGCACCACCAACCAAAAAACTCCCATTAATTCAAAATTAGATTTCGGTTCATAAAGAGTCGAGATGTAATCTGAACATGGAACAACAGGGGAACCCGAATATATTGCTCGTAGGTGTTGGCGGAATTGGCGGCTTGACCATTGAACTTCTCGCTCCAGCACTTGAACGAATTCAGAGAACATGTACAATCACTCTCATGGATGGAGACATCGTTGAAGCCACCAATCTTGGCCATCAACGATTTACAAATTCCGATATTGGCAAGCCAAAGAC